>ENA-UPSA01000097-UPSA01000097.1-bioreactor-metagenome-genome-assembly--contig:-NODE-97-length-136984-cov-19.734512_pt1 | contig 136984 bp, 126 predicted proteins | sample MGYA00238183_ERZ773288 | MGnify/ENA primary metagenome ERZ773288 (study PRJEB29028, sample SAMN07631243) | bioreactor metagenome | isolation source: Switchgrass digestor | place: USA: Dartmouth... | reverse complement strand
TACGGTGGTGTGGGAGGTCGGAAAATAAATTAATTATTTTCCTCCTACCCGATTTCTATTGCAAACAGAAATTCACCTTCTGCAGCTACTTGGCCACATACATAAGCAGTGCCTGTTCCTATTCCGATATTCTTTCTCATTTTGATTATTTCCACTTTCATTTCAAGTCTATCTCCAGGAACCACCTTTCTTTTAAACCTGACTTTGTTTATACCTGCAAAATAGGGAATTCTTCCTCTATAGCTTTCTTCCGAAAGAAGTATTACTGCTCCTGTTTGAGCCATGGATTCAATAATTAGTACTCCCGGCATTACTGGCATGTTTGGAAAATGCCCTTTAAAGAAAGGCTCATTTATTGTTACATTTTTGTATCCAGTACCCTTCCTGCCGGGTTCTTCTATTTCCACCCTGTCAACTAACAGAAAAGGATATCTATGAGGTATTATTCTCATTATCTCTTCTATATCAATACTTTCAATCATTTTCTCACCTCTTAATTGCATATTATAAAATAGTTGACCAGCACAAAAAAATATTATATACTTTTGCTTAAGCTTTGCTATATATACTATATATAATACAAAAATTGAAAAAATTAGGCAATTTATTTTTTGTGACTGTATTGTGAAGGAGGTGATAAGAATAATCAGGCTAATTAATTAAATGGAGGTGAAAAATTGAATATATCAGTAGGATTAACTGGCATAGGTAGTTATGTACCAGACAAGGCTGTAACCAACGAAGACCTGTCTAGAATAGTTGATACTTCCAATGAATGGATAGTAGAAAGAACAGGAATCAGAGAAAGAAGAATTGTAGATTATTATACTTCCACTTCCGATATTGCTACAAAGGCAGCACTAAGAGCATTGGAAGATGGTAATACTTCACCTGAAGAAATAGACATGATAATAGTAGCAACTGTAACTCCTGATATGTCCTTTCCATCAACAGCTTGCATCGTCCAGAAGAGCATAAGAGCAGTAAATGCTTCAGCTTTTGATATTTCTGTAGGGTGTTCAGGATTTGTGTATGGACTGAGCATAGGAATGAGCTTCATAAAAGCAGGAGTTTGTAGAAAGGTTCTTGTTATTGGAGCAGAGACCCTTTCAAAGATTGTTGACTGGCAAGATAGAAGCACTTGCATATTGTTTGGTGATGGGGCTGGAGCTTGTATTTTGGAAAGATGTGAAGAAGGATACGGTATTTTATCACAGGATTTAGGGTCAGATGGAAATGGAGGTAATCTGTTAACATTGCCTGCTGGTGGCTCAAAACTACCTGCTAGTTACGAGACTGTATCGAACAATCTTCACACGATAAAAATGGATGGCAGAGAGGTGTTTAAGTTTGCAGTAAGGGTTATAGAAAAAACTGCAAATGATGCCCTTGAAAAAGCTCAGCTATCCTTAAAGGACATTGATTTTTTTGTTCCCCATCAGGCAAATTTAAGAATCATACAGTCAGCCATGAAAAAGCTGGATCTCAAGCAGGATAAGGTATATGTGAATCTGGATAAATACGGGAACATGTCTTCTGCTTCAATACCTGTGGCATTGGATGAAGCCTACAGGAAATCCATGATAAAAAGAGGAGATGTAGTATTATTGGTAGCTTTTGGTGCTGGATTGACGTGGGGCTCATTAGTTCTGAAATGGAACAAATAGGAGGTGTGAGTATGTTTGATACGAGGATTTGTAGGCTATTGGGTATTGAGTATCCCATAATTCAGGGAGGCATGGCTTGGGTGGCAACACACGAACTGGCAGTAGCAGTATCTGAAGCTGGAGGGCTAGGCATAATTGCAGCTGGAAATGCTCCACCGGATGTCATAAGGGAAGAAATAATTAACTTCAAGAAAAAAAGTCAAAAGCCTTTCGGAGTAAATATAATGCTTATGTCACCTTTTGCTGAGGATATAGTAGGTATAATCTGCGAAGAGAGGGTTCCCGTGGTGACTACAGGTGCGGGAAATCCAGGCAAGTATATAGATAAGTTTAAGAAGCATGGAATAAAGGTAATACCTGTAGTACCTACTGTGTCCTTAGCAAAGCGATTGGAACGGATTGGAGTAGATGCTGTAATAGCAGAAGGAACTGAAGCAGGTGGCCATATTGGAGAATTGACTACTATGGCACTTGTTCCTCAAATTGTGGATGCAGTGGATATACCTGTAATTGCAGCCGGAGGCATTGGAGATGGAAGAGGATTTTTGGCTGCTCTATCCTTAGGCGCTGAAGGTGTGCAGATGGGAACAAGATTTGTATGCTCTACTGAGTGTACAGCCCATGATAACTATAAGGAAATGATAGTGAAATCCAAGGATAGGGATGCAGTAGTTACAGGAAGGAGTACAGGAAGGCCTGTTAGAGTTTTGAAAAATAATTTCGCCAAAGAGTACCTGGAACTGGAAAAGAAGGGTACTCCCTTTGAAGAGCTTGAAAGTCTTGGAGCAGGAAGATTGAGGCTTGCAGTAAAGGAAGGAGAGGTTACTGTAGGCTCTGTTATGGCTGGACAGATAGCAGGCCTTATAAAAGACATAAAGCCCTGCAGGAAAATTATTGAAGATATTGTTAAAGAAGCGGAATTGATGCTGAAGAATATAGCCTCTTTAAAAGGGGGTGTATTCTTTGAATAAGATAGCTTTCATATTTCCTGGACAGGGGGCTCAGCACGTAGGGATGGGCAAGGACTTCTATGAGAACTTTAAGGAATCACGTCTCGTGTTTGAAGAAGCCAATGATTCACTTAACATGGATTTGAAGTCCATGTGCTTTGAAGGGTCGGATTCAGACCTTATGAAGACTGAGAATACCCAGCCGGCAATACTTGCAACCAGCATTGCAATTATGAAGGCCCTGGAAAAGGAAGGCATAGACTGTGATTACACTGCTGGGCTTAGCTTGGGAGAATATACTGCTTTAGTGAAATCAGGAGGAATCAAGCTAAGGGATGCCCTAAGGCTTGTTAGAATCAGAGGCAAGCTGATGCAGGAAACAGTACCTCAGGGAGTAGGCGGAATGGCAGCCATATTAGGCTTAAGCAGAGATAAGGTAAAGGAGGCAATAGAAGAAGTAAGGGACGAATATCTGGTGGAAATAGCAAACTATAATTCACCTGAACAGATAGTAATATCGGGAGTAAGGGAAGGAATTGAAAAAGCCTGTAGGAAGGCATTGGAACTGGGAGCAAAAAAAGCAGTTGTGCTTCCTGTCAGTGCACCATTTCACTCAAGCCTGCTGGAGCCTGCCGGAAGGAAATTAAAAGAAGTACTGGATGAAATAGAATTATTTGACCTGGAAAAGAACCTTATATCAAATGTAGATGCCAGACCTGTAATAAAAAAGGATGAAGTAAAGGAAAAGCTGGTAAAACAGGTAAGCAGTTCAGTTCTTTGGCAGGATAGCGTAGAATTCTTAATTAACCAAGGAGTAGAAACATTCATTGAAATAGGTCCAGGCAAAAGCCTTACGGGATTTGTAAAGAGAATAAGCAAGTCGTTAAATAAGGATGTTAAGTCGTACAATGTCAGCGATATTGATACATTTGTTAAAACCATTTCAGCAATTAGAGAGGGGGAGATGAATTGAGCCTAGCTGGAAAGAATGCCCTGGTGACAGGAGGTTCAAGAGGCATAGGAAAGGCAATTGCTGTAGAGCTAGCCAAAAATGGAGTAAATGTAGCCATAACCTTTGTTAACAATGAGGATTTGGCGGAGAGGACAGTAGATGAAATAAAAAAGCATGGAGTCAGGGCCTTAGCTGTAAGAGCAGATGTATCCAGGGAAGAGGATGTTTTAAACATGGCAAAAACAGTTAAGGAGAATTTAGGCAGCATAGACATACTTGTTAACAACGCAGGAATAACCAGAGATAACCTGCTTATGAGAATGGATACGGAAGATTGGGATAAGGTAATTGACACAAATTTAAAGGGTACCTATCTCTGCACAAAATCCGTTATCAGGGATATGATAAAGAAAAAAAGCGGCAAAATAATAAACATAGCATCTGTAGCAGGAGTTGCAGGCAATTTTGGTCAGACCAATTATAGCGCATCGAAGGCTGGAATTATAGGATTTACAAAATCCCTGGCAAAGGAAGTTGCAAGCAGAGGTATAAATGTAAATGCAGTGGCACCAGGTTTAATTGAGACAGACATGACATTGGCATTGAAAGAGGATACAAAGAATTCACTGGTTAAAAATATTCCTATGGGAAGGCTGGGAACTGTTCAGGATATAGCGAACATAGTAGTATTTTTAGCTAGTGAAAAGTCGGATTATATTACAGGCCAGGTTATAAATGTAGATGGCGGAATGATAATGTAGAGGAGGAATAAGTATGATGGTGTTTGAAAAGGTGAGAGATATTATTGCAAATATATTAGAAATAGATGATATTGAAAGCATAACAATGGAAACTTCTATTATGAGAGATTTGGATGCAGATTCATTGGATGCTGTAGAGGTAATGATGGCTCTTGAGGATGAATTCCAGATAGAAATACCAGATGAGGATGCAGAAAAATTCAACAACATTGGAGACATAGTAAAATACATCCAAGGGAAAATTGAGTAGTTTTCGTGAGGAGGCTAAAAAGTGAATAGGGTAGTCATTACAGGGCTTGGAGCCATTACGCCTATAGGCATAGGTAAAGATGAGTATTGGAACTCCCTTATTGAAGGAAAATCAGGCGTAGGATATATTACCAGGTTTGATACGGAAGACTTTGTTACGAAAATAGGCGCTGAAGTGAAGGGCTTTTATCCGGAAGATTACATGGATAAAAAGGAGGCAAAGCGCTGTGACAGATTTACACAGTATGCCATTGCAGCTACGCACCTTGCCTTAAGGGATGGAGAAATAGATTTAAGCTGTGTAGACAGGGACAGGGTAGGAGTTGTAATTGGTTCAGGCATAGGCGGAATGGAAACGCTGGAAGAAGAGCATAACAAGCTTATAGAAAAAGGCCCTAAGAGAATAAGCCCATTGTTCATTCCCATGATGATATCAAATATGGCACCAGGGCAAATCTCCATGAAATACGGCTTAAAAGGGCCTACCATGACTGTTACCACAGCTTGTGCATCTGCAAATCATGCTATAGGAGAATCCTTTAGGATGATACAGAGGGGAATATGTGATATGGTGATTACAGGCGGAAGTGAAGCAGCCATAACTCCAATTGCAGTGGCTGGATTCAATGCCATGAAAGCCCTATCCACAAGAAATGAAGACCCATCTCGTGCAAGCAGGCCCTTTGATAAGAATAGGGATGGATTTGTAATGGGAGAAGGAGCTGGCATACTTGTACTGGAAGAGCTCAATCATGCACTGAAAAGAAATGCTACCATATATGCTGAAATAATAGGATATGGAGCAACTTCAGATGCATACCACATAACTGCTCCAGACCCAGAGGGAGAGGGAGCAAGGAAGGCCATGGAACTGGCTCTGTCAGATGGCAACGTAAAATATGACCAGATAGACTACATCAATGCTCATGGAACAGGCACCTATTACAATGATAAACTGGAAACTTTGGCTATAAAGAGATTATTTAAGGAACATGCATACAGGTTGAGCATAAGCTCAACTAAATCCATGACGGGCCATCTTCTTGGAGCTGCAGGAGGTATAGAAGCAATTGCAACCTGTTTGGCCATTAAGGAGGGAATAGTTCCACCTACTATTAACTATGAAGTTGCTGATGAGGAGTGTGATTTAGACTATACACCCAATAAAGCTGTTAAGAAAGACATAAGATTTGCCATTTCCAATTCCCTGGGATTTGGAGGGCACAATGCAACAATCCTTCTTAAAAAATGGTAATAGAATAATCGAAAGGTTTGAGGAAATTTCCTCAAACCTTTTTGTATAATGGGATACTTTGCAACCTATACTATGCTATACTTATATTATCTTGAGTATGGAGTGATGCTATGAGAATTAATATTCCAGGTTATGTAGAAAACATAATAGACAGGTTGGAATCAAATGGCTATGAAGCCTACATAGTTGGAGGCTGCGTGCGGGACATGCTTTTGGGAAGGGTTCCCAAGGATTATGATATAACTACAAATGCACTTCCAGATGAAGTTGAAATGCTGTTTAGAGATTTTAAAACCGTGAGTGTAGGCAAGGAATTTGGCACCATTATTGTATGCCATGATATGGGGCCTGTAGAGGTAACTACCTTTAGAAGGGAAGGGAAATATCTGGATGGCAGAAGACCCCAATGGGTGTTTTTTTCAAGGAAGATCGAGGATGATTTAAGCCGCAGGGATTTTACCATCAATGCCATAGCATACAACAGCAGGAGGGGAATCATAGACCCCTTTGACGGGCAGAAAGATATAAACCTAAGAATAATAAGAACCGTCGGCATGCCTGATGAGCGCTTTAGGGAAGATTATTTGAGAATAATGAGGGCAGTAAGATTTGCAGCTGAACTTGATTTTGAAATTGAGGAGGAAACCTTAGAGGCAGCAAAATCTTACAGCAGGCTCGTTGAAAGGGTCAGCATGGAGCGCATAACAGATGAGTTTTTTAAAATGATTATGTGCAGTATCCCATCCAAAGGCATAAGGTTGCTGGAAGAGACGGGATTGTTGGATATAGTGCTGCCTGAACTGATTCCAGCCATTGGATTTCAGCAGAGAAACCCTCATCATGAGATGGATGTATACAACCACATATTATGCGTATTGGACAATACATCTCCAATACTTGAGGTAAGACTTGCTGCCCTTTTTCACGATATAGGAAAGCCTCATACCTTAACTGTAGATGAGGAAGGGGTAGGACATTTCTACGGACATGACAGGCTGGGAGCTGATATAGCAAGGGAGGCTTTAAAGCGGCTTAGGGCATCAAACCTGCTAATTAAAAATGTATGCACGTTGGTAAAGGAGCATATGAACCATCATGCCCATTTTAAGGATAAGGGGCTAAAAAGGCTTATAAGGAGAGTTGGGGAAAATGAAATATTCAACTTAATGGAGCTGCAGAAGGCTGATATTAAATGCTCAAACAAGGAAGCAACAATAGACCACATTCTGGAAAGGGAGAGGAGAATTAGAGAAATTATTGATAACAATGAGCCCTATAATCTATCCCAGCTGAATATAAATGGAAATGATCTTATGAATTTAGGATTTCAAGAAGGACCCATATTAAGGGATGTACTTCAATACCTGCTGGATAGGGTTATGGAGGAGCCTGATAAGAACAGGAAGGATGTTCTTAAGGAAATGGCAATGGAAAGATTCTTAAAAAAGAGCGTTTCTGGGAATAAAGAGGAAGAGATTAACTTTTAACGCTAGTAGAGGAAATATTATGAATTCTAAATGCATTTGTTAAATATAAAGAACTGTGATATTATTTAAATATCGTATACTTTCTTAGGAGGGATAGAAGTGGGCAAACTATTTGGCACAGATGGGATAAGAGGAATTGCAAATATGGATTTAACTCCTGAACTGGCCTTTAAGGTAGGCAGAGCTGGAGCTTATGTGCTGTCTAAAGGGAAGAAAGGAAAGATAGTTGTAGGCAAGGACACAAGATTATCAGGAGATATGCTTGAAGCAGCACTTACTGCAGGAATTCTTTCAACTGGATTAGATGTAATATCCTTAGGAGTAGTTCCTACCCCTGCAGTGGCATATTTGACCAAAAAATATAATGCCCTGGCAGGTGTTGTAATATCAGCTTCCCATAACCCAGTGGAATATAACGGGATTAAGTTCTTTAATGAAGAAGGATTTAAGCTAAATGATGAGATAGAAGAAGAAATAGAGAGCTACATAGAGAAGGACCATGAAATACCATTGCGTCCAATTAAAGGGGAAATAGGGCGCACCATAATGGAGTCTGATGGCTATAAACACTATATGTCGCATTTGAAATCAACCATTAATCATGATTTTAAAGGATTGAAGATAGCAGTAGACTGCGGTAATGGTGCAGTATTCAGCATAGCACCAATGCTGATAAGAGAATTAAATGCAGAGGTAGTTGTAATAAACGACAATCCAAATGGAGTAAATATAAATGTAGAGTGTGGTTCCACCAATCCTTCCATGATTAAGTCTTTAGTTCTTGAAACAAAGGCAGACATTGGACTGTCCTTTGATGGAGATGCAGACAGGCTAATTGCAGTAGATGAAAAGGGAAACATTATAGACGGGGATCACATATTGGCAATCTGCGGAACATATCTTAAGGAGCAGGGCAAGCTAAAAAACAATACAGTAGTAGGTACAGTAATGACAAATATAGGCCTCGATGTATATCTGAAAAACAACGGGATGAAAGTTGTAAAGACTAAGGTTGGCGACAGATATGTATTGGAGGAAATGATGAATAATGGCTACATATTAGGCGGTGAACAATCAGGACATATTATATTTCTAGAGCATAGCACAACCGGTGATGGGATGTTAACAGCTCTGCAATTGATAAATGTCATGAAGGAAACAGGCAAAAAGGCTTCTGAACTGAACAGCATTATGACCAGCTACCCACAGGTATTGGAAAATGCAAGGGTAAGAAAGGAATTAAAGGATTCCTATATGGAAAATGAAGAGATAAAATCCGAAATAGAAAGAATTGAGAATATGTTTAAGGGTGAAGGCAGGGTGGTTATAAGGCCTTCTGGCACAGAACCTCTTATTAGAGTTATGATTGAAGGAAAGGATAAAGAAAAAATAGAAGCTGTCGCCAGGGATTTGGCCAGGTTTATAGAGGAAAGGCTGGGGCAAAAATAGCTAACCTATTGACACTATCCTCTATTTAAGTTAGAATATTCCTAGGTTTAACCGTTTTATGACAAAAGTCACCCACTTATTAAAGTGGTGATGAATACCTGAAGAATTAAATACATGCGGATTAAAAATTGTCAGAATTTTGGTAAAAGGATATGTATATTTGTCTCATGTCTTAAGTATATTTATTATAGCAACTTAAAAACTGGAAAGTTTTTCTGTTATTAGGAGTTTATTGGCTTTAAATCCATCTTTTGCTTATTCAATTATGTTTCTAATTTTGTATTATACCGCTTGGGCAAAATTAATTACATTGACAGAATTTAATAAGAAGTGGTATAATACAATAAATTAATAATATTCAAATAATGACAAAGGGGGAGTATTTAAAAATGAAAAGAAAGTTATCTTTGCTATTAGCGTTAGTATTAGCGCTAGCACTCTTCATGACTGCCTGTGGCGATTCTAAGGACACAGCTACAAATGATCCTGAAGAAACTGAACAACCAACAGAAACAGGTGAAGGCGACGAAGAAACCCTAGAGCCACCAGCAGAACCTATGGGACAATTAATCATAGGAAATACTACAGAAATGTCTGGAGAATGGCTACCATATTTCCAAAACATTGCATCAGACTATGACATTTGGAACTTCATTAACGGTTACAGCACAGTAGCTATAACTTTTGATGGAGAATATGTAGTTGATACAACAGTAGTAAAAGACTATAAGGTTACAGAAAATGAAGACGGTTCCAAGACATATACTTGGACAATTGTAGATAACCTAGTATACGATGATGGAACTCCTATTACAGCTAAAGACTATGTTGCATCAGCTCTATTATGGTCATCACAACTACTAGGAGAAATGGGAGGAAGCAACTCCTATGGATTGTACTGGAAGGGCTGGAGTGAATTCTCCAAGGGACAAACTAATGTATTTGCAGGTGTTAATTTAATTGATGACTATACATTTGCTGTTACTATTGATGCTTCAAATCTTCCATACTTCTATGAATTACCAATGGTAAGCGTAGGACCTACTAAACTATCATACTGGTTAGATGAAACTGTAGATATTGCTGATGATGGTGAAGGATGCTACTTTACAGTAGATATAAATGCTAAGAATCCTGATGGTTCTCTAGTATATGCTGAGAAGATCAGTGCAGCTAAGTCAAATCCATTCTATCCAGCAAGCGGTCCATATGTAGTAAAGAGCTTTGATGCTACAACTAAGACAGCAGTTCTTGAAGTTAATGACAAATACGTAGGCGACTATACTGGTCAAAAACCAAAGATTAAGACTATAATCTATAAGCTTGTTAACCAATCAACTCAATTTGACGAATTGGCAACTGGTTCAGTTGACTTATTACCTGAGAATGGTAGTGGAGACGATATCAATGCAGGTCTTGACTTAGTAGAGCAAGGCGGATTCTCATACAGTACACACCCACGTTCCGGATATGGTAAGATTCACTTCGCTTGTGACTTTGGACCAACTGCAGACGTAGAAGTACGTCAAGCTATAGCACACCTATTGGACAGAAACGAATTTGCTAAGTCATTTACAGGTGGATTCGGTTCAGTAGTAAACGGTCCTTATGGAGAAGCAATGTGGTTCTATCAGGAGACAAAAGCTGAGTTGAATCAAAAAGTAAATCAATATCCATATGATTTGAACAAAGCAATTGAATTGTTAGAATCAGCTGGATGGACATTAAATGCTAATGGCGAGCCATACAAAGAAGGAGACGGAGTACGTTATAAGAGAACTGAAGATGGCAAATTAATGCCACTTATCATTGAATGGGCTTCAACAGAAAACAACCAGGTATCAGACCTATTAGTAGTAAAATTACAACAAAATCCTGATTTAGCAAAAGCAGGTATTCAAATTAACCAAACAACTATGACATTCCCAGAATTAATTAACTGGATGTATCGTGACAAGTCACAAGGAGCAGAATATGCTGTACCAACATACCATATGTTCAACTTGGCAACAAACTATACACCATGGTATGACCTATCAACAGAATACGTAACAGACCCAGACATGGTTGCAGCTGGCTACAATACAAACTATATATTTGATGAAGAGCTGGAAAGACTATCAAAGGAAATGGTATTAGTAGATCCTAACGATAGAGAAGGATTCAAACGTAAATTCGTAGACTTCATCGTAAGATGGAATTACTTATTGCCAGACCTACCACTATACTCAAATATCTACCATGACTTCTATAATGATAAGCTACAAAACTGGAAGATGAACTCCAACGTAGATGTTACTCAGGCAGTTCTATATGCATGGGTAACAGAATAGTTGAAATATTAGATTATAGAATTTCATAGATTGCTTGTGTAGAAATAGGGTATGCAAATATCCTATTTCTACATATTTAAGCAAAATTTATTACATTAAAACATTAATAGAATCAAGTTTAAAATCATACAAAACTAGAATAAGGCGGGTAATGAGATGGGTAAATATGTTGCTAAAAGATTATTATATATGTTATTTGTTTTAGCAGTAATGACATTTGTATTATTTTTCTTATATAACTTAATACCAGGCGACCCTGCTAGAGCTGAAGTTGAGCCTATGAAACATAGGCTTAAACCGGAAGAATACCAGTACAGATATGAGCAAGCCAGAAAAAGGCTTGGATTGGATGACCCATTAATTGTTAGATATGGGAAATGGGTTAGAAATTTGCTTAAAGGTGATTTAGGAATTTCCAAGGTTTATAATAAACCAGTCATTGAAGTTTTGAAACCTCCTCTAAAGGTTACAGTTACAGTAAATATATTTGTAACTATCTTTTCTTTAGGCATTACCATACCGTTAGGTATTATCTGTGCAGTAAAGAAGAATTCTAAATTTGATAAAGTCGTGCAAGTATTTACTATAGTAGGTTACAGCCTTCCTGTATTTATATTTGCACTGTTGTTTATATATGCATTTGCAGTTAAGCTTAGATGGTTCCCGGTAAGTGGCATGAAAACTCCAAACTTCTCTGGCACTCCATGGGAAGAGTTCAAGGATATGATGCATCATTTAACATTACCTCTTATAGTGTTGATTATAGGTTCCTTAGGAGGTATGACAAGATATGTCCGTGCAGCCATGATTGACGCTTTAAGTATGGACTGTATTAAGACTGCAAGAGCAAAAGGACTTAGAGAAAAAGTAGTAATTTATTCTCATGCATGGAGAAATGCCCTTCTTCCTGTTATAACATTGATTATAGGATGGTTTATGAGCATATTCAGCGGTTCACTGGTCACAGAAACAATGTTTGTACTAAACGGGATGGGGAAGATCTATATTGATGCGCTAAATAATCAGGACTACAATATAGCTTTAGCGATACAGTTATTCTATATAGTAATGGCAGTACTTGGAAACCTGATTGCAGACCTAAGCTATGGAATAGTAGATCCTCGTGTAAGGGTTAATAAGTAAAGGAGGAGGTAAAACATGAGCTCAAGTCAATATAGTAAAGCTAAAGAAAACGATAAAAGTAAAAAAAGTTTTACACGCCTTCTCTTTGGAAAGCTATTTGGAGGGAAGAAGGAGTTATCAATATTTGAAGAAGAGCAGGTGCAAAGCCCTTTTAGAACAGTTATAAGAACCTTCAGAGATAACAAGGTTTCAATGACAGCGTTTTATATATTTTTGATAATGTTTCTAATTTTAACTATAGGACCTATGATAAAACCTATTGACTTATCCTTTTCAGAAACAAGCCAGCAAAATATAGCCCCTGGTTTTGATTTTCTAAAGTTCCCAAAAGAATTAAACGGAAAGGTACAGGACATTGCAATAGGCCCTACTTTTAGCCTAGGAGTTTCTACAGATGGCGATTTATATATTTGGGGTAAAACCCGTGTTTCAAGAACAATAGATATAAAAGCAGAAGTACCTAAAGGAATGGGTAAGATTGTAAAAGTTGCTGCAGGTTTTGACCATGTACTTGCTCTAAACGACCAAGGAGAAGTATTTGCATGGGGTAGCGATAGACAAATGCAGACTACAATTCCAGATTATATTAAGAGTTTAAATAATATTAAGGATATAGAAGCAGGCTATCAGAACTCCATTATACTGACAGAAGATGGTTATATTCACTACTTTGGCAATGCTATGAACAATGACTATAACGAATTCAATGAATATCAAGGCCAGATAAAACAGGTTGCCCTTACTGCTGATGCTGTAATAGGACTGACTTTTGATGGACAAGTAGTTTACTTAGGTATGATGGATAACAGCTATACTAAAATACCTGAAAATATGGGAAACGTTATAGATATAGCTGCTACAGCTACAACAGTGGCTGCATTGAATGACCAGGGACAGGTTTTTGTATGGGGTAATATTTCTACAGCCAGTGACGGAAATGAAGCACAGGTTGTTGAAACTGATAGTCGCATAATTGATATTGAGGGTGGAAGAACTCATTATACAGCATTAACAGAATCCGGGCAAGTTGTAGCCTGGGGTAGAAACTACTATAATCAGGCATCTGTTCCAAAAGAGCTGTCAAATGTTAAAATAGAAAGAATATACACCGATTTTTATCAGAATTATGCAATTGATGAAAATGGGAATATACACGTTTGGGGCTTAAAAGGATATTTAATGGGCACTGATGATATTGGAAGAGATATATTTACGAGGCTTTTAAACGGCGGTCGTATGACTATTACCATTGGAGCTGTTGCTGTTATTATATCCACAATAATCGGAGTTATCGTAGGAGGAATATCTGGATATTTCGGTGGGAAACTGGATATGGTATTACAGAGAATTTCTGAAATGGTTGCTTCCTTGCCTTTCTTGCCCTTTGCAATGATTTTGTCATCTTTAATTGGAAATGCTATGAGTGCAACCCAAAGGGTTTACTTCATAATGGTTGTATTAGGCTTACTATCCTGGACAGGATTACAGAGGCTGGTCCGTGCACAAGTTCTTTCTGTTAGAGAACAGGAATATGTAACTGCTGCCAGGTCATTAGGAATTAAGAAATACAATATTGTATTTAGACATATATTGCCAAACGTTATATCAGTAATACTCGTAGATGCAACATTGAGCTTTGCATTAAGTATGCTCACCGAATCAACTTTATCCTTTTTGGGTTTTGGTGTTCAACCTCCACAACCAACTTGGGGTAATATGCTCTATGGTTCAAATAACAGTGTCGTAATACAAAACTATTGGTGGAGATGGGTATTTGCATCTATAGCATTAAGTATATGCGTAATATGTGTTAACCTAATAGGCGATGGACTAAGAGATGCAATAGATCCAAAATCACATGAACGTTAGGGGGAAAATTAGATGGCTCTATTAGAACTTAGAAATCTGCATACTTACTTTACGACAAAAAGGGGAATCATCAAGGCAGTAAACGACGTATCATACTCAGTAGAAGCAGGGAAGACCCTTGGCGTTGTAGGTGAAAGTGGTAGTGGTAAAAGTGTTTCGGCAATGAGTATAATAAAGCTGTTGGATGGCAACGGATATATCCATAGCGGTGAAATAATATTTAATGGACAGAACCTAGTTGATGTTCCTATGAATGAGATGAGAAATATCAGAGGAAATGAGATTTCTGTAATTTTCCAGGAGCCAATGACTTCCTTGAATCCAGTATTTACAATTGAAAAACAGGTTTCTGAACCCTTTATTATACACCAGGGAATGACTAAAAAGGAAGCTGCCAAAAAAGTAGTCGAAATGCTATCCCTTGTTAAGATACCAAATCCGGAATCTGTTGCTAAACAATATCCACACCAGCTTTCAGGTGGTATGCGTCAACGTGTTATGATTGCTATGGCCTTAGCATGTAGACCAAAGCTTTTAATTGCAGATGAGCCAACAACTGCATTGGACGTTACTATACAGGCTCAAATACTGAAATTGATGAATGAATTGAAAGAGGAAGTAGGAACTTCCATATTGTTTATAACTCACGATTTAGGAGTTATCAATGAGATGGCTGATGATGTTGCCGTCATGTATTGTGGACAGGTAGTAGAAATGGCACCAGCAAGAACCATATTTGGAAGGGATAGTAAATATTCTCATCCTTATACAGAAGGATTGATGTATTCAATTCCAAGACTGGATACACCTAAAGGAGTAAGACTGGAAGCCATACCAGGTGCTGTACCTCATCCGCTGGCTCTCCCAGAAGGCTGTAAATTTGCACCAAGATGCAAATATGCCACAGATAAATGTCATAAATATGAACCAAAATTGGAAGATATAGAGCCAGGACATAAGATACGCTGTTTCTATCCAGAGAAAGGGGTGAGGGCAAATGGCTAACAAACAAGAGAATAGGAAGCCATTAATTCGCATACAGCACTTGAAGCAATACTTCCCTGTAAAGGGCAAATCCATATTTGATAGGGAAATAAGAGTTGTAAAAGCTAATGATGATATAAGCCTGGATATATATGAAGGAGAAACATTAGGGCTGGTAGGTGAAAGCGGTTGCGGTAAATCCACATTGGGCCGTTCCCTTTTACAGCTATATGATCAAACCGATGGACTTACCATCTACTACGGAAGAGAATTAGAGGAATTAGCACCAAAGTATGTTTTGGACATACTGGAAAACCTAAGCAGCAAATATAAGGAATTAAAGGAACTGGAAAGAAAGGAAAAGGAAGCATATCAGACTTACGAGAGGCTGCCAGAAGGCGATGAAAAATATGAAGCATTGGAAAAAGCACGTGCTGTAGAAAAGAGCAGGAAAAACCTATTTTTGGATTTAACCAGGTTGGTTGGAGGATTACTGCTTTACGATGACCTTAATGAAGTATCCAGGGAGTTAGTAAAGGAATATAAGCTAAAAATAGAAGTAAGCAGGTTGAAAAGAGAAATTCAGGAAAATCAAGCTAAGATAGATGGAACTATATCTGTACTTCAGGAAAAAGGAGCCAGCAAGGAAGAAATAGAAAGAAAAACAAGCAAATACACTGCTAAAATTAAAGAAAATGAAGGGAGAATAGCAAAACTAAATAAGGAAATCCAATCCATCCAAGATGGCATTGAAAAACTAAAGGATAAGTGCAGAAAACATCCAGAATTTGAAAACTATGAATCATACAAGGACTCAGGTATTGACCTTACAAAGCTTACTGAGGATGAGATGAGAGTATTGCGCAAGGATTTGCAATTGATATTCCAGGACCCATACTCTTCTCTAAATCCAAGATTAACAGTAGGACAGATAATTTCAGAGCCTTTGTTTGCTCACAATATATTTGCTAAAAATGACAAGAAGGTACAGGACTATGTATTAAAGACAATGGATGAGTGTGGTCTGGCGCCATACTTCTTGCATCGCTATCCACACCAATTCTCTGGAGGTCAAAGACAGCGTATTGGCATTGCTCGTTCTGTAGCCTTAAGGCCAAAGTTTATTGTGTGCGATGAAGCTGTATCGGCATTGGACGTATCCATTCAATCTCAGATATTGAATCTATTGCTGGACTTAAAGGAAAAGCAAAATTTAACTTACTTGTTTATTTCGCACGACCTAAGCGTTATAAAATATATAAGCGACAGGGTTGCTGTTATGTATTTAGGCAACGTTATAGAGCTTGCTGACACTGATGAGCTATATGCTCATCCAATGCATCCATATACTGAAGCTCTATTAGCTGCAATACCAACAACAGACCCAGATAGGGAAAAGAAGCAGGTAATATTGGAAGGAGATATTCCAAGCCCAATATCACCACCACCTGGATGCAAATTCCATACAAGATGTAAATATGCTACAGATATATGCAGCAAGGTGGTACCAGAATTTGAAGAAGCAAGACCAGGTCATTTTGTAGCATGCCACCATAAGCTGAACAATGGAGATAAATAGAAAGGTTTGAAAAGTTATGTTTTATCAAAAAAAACTTGACCGTGCTATGAAATGGCTGAAGGAAAAGAGCAATTCACAAAGCAATATCAATAGTACAGATGAAATGTTGGGATATAGCAGTGAAAATATTGAACTGGAGAAAAAAGATATACTTGCCATAATTATTTCAGCATTTTTGATATTTGGACCAATTTTTCTGGTACTCATAATAATATACCTTTTAGTATTTAGGTTATAAATCGGCACTCAATGAGTGCCGATTTTAACACATAAAAGTAAGACAGAGGGACGGTTCTTCTGTCTTATTCTACCCTCTGTTTTTAAAAAGGGTACGTGTTCCAACATTTTTCAAAAAAATTTATTGACAATATTCTATTACGTGTTATAATAATAAAGTAAGCTAAATAAAGCCTATGCGGGAGTGGCGGAATTGGCAGACGCGCTAGACTTAGGATCTAGTGTCATGTGACGTGGGGGTTCAAGTCCTCTCTCCCGCACCATCAAAAAAACCAGTGGTAGTACCATTGGTTTTTTCATATTTACATAAAAATGTGAAATAATACTTATGAATTTGCTAATATTGTTTATTGTGGTATAATTTTATGGTATAATAAATTAGCTTAAAATGGAGAATAAATATTATGTTTAGAGAGGAGCATATAAATGGATTTCGTTCTAAAGAACAGTGAAAACAATAAAATTTCCTTCAATATCGAATTAGGTGCAGAGGAGTTCGAAAAGGCAGTACAAAATGCATATTTAAAAAATAGAAATAAATTTAACATTCCGGGGTTTAGAAAAGGTAAAGCTCCAAGAAAAATAATCGAATTGAATTATGGTGAAGGAGTATTCTATGATGAAGCGTTAAACAGCATTTTACCAAAGGCATATGAAGAGGCTATTGAAAGATTTAAATTTGAACCTGTTGACAATCCGGAGATTGACATAGAGAGCATAGAAAAGGGAAAACCAGTTATTATTTCAGTTGAGGTAACTGTTAAACCTGAAGTTAAGTTAGGAGATTATAAAAATATAGAAGTTGAAAAAGTAGAATATAATGTTACTGAAGAAGATGTGGAAAGAGAATTAAAAACAGTTCAGGAAATGAATGCGAGAATTATAGATGCTTCTGATAGGGAAACTAAAGAAGGAGACATACTCATAATAGATTATAAAGGATTTGTTGATGGGGAACAGTTTGAAGGCGGTACTGCAGAAAAACAAAGACTGGAAATTGGCTCAAAAACTTTTATACCAGGATTTGAAGAACAACTGATTGGAAAGAAGAAAGGAGATGCTGTAAAAATCAATGTAACCTTCCCTGAAGACTATTTTGAAGAGAATTTGAAAGGCAAGGAAGCTACATTTGAAGTAGTTATTCACGAAGTAAAAGAAAAACAGCTTCCAGAATTGGATGATGAGTTTGCAAAGGATGTCAGTGAGTTTGACACATTGGAAGAATATAAGAACCACATTAAAGAAGAGCTGGAAAAGAATGCAAAGAACAGGGAAAAAATAGAGTTTGAAAATAAGGTAATTGAGAAGGTTGTTGATTCTTCTGAGGTTGACATACCAGAAGTAATGATTGAACATCAAATAGAGCATGAAATTGAAGAATTTAACTATAGGCTGAAAATGCAAGGACTGGATTTGGAAAAGTATTTACAGCTAACTGGAAGCAAGCTGGAGGATTTGAAGGAGCAACTTAAACCTATAGCTGAAAAAAGGGTTAAAACAGAATTAGTATTTGAAGCCATTGGAAAGGCAGAAAACATAGTGGCTACAGATGAAGATATTGATTTGGAACTGGAGAAAATTGCAAAAGAATACAAACAGGAAAATGTTGAACAGTTTAAGGAAAACATGAAAAAAGGAGATTTAGGATTTTTAGAAGAGGGTATAATTAGAAATAAGGTAATAGACATGTTGATAAATAATGCAAAAACCATATGATAGATAATAGGAGGGGGTATTTATGGCATTAGTACCTATTGTTGTTGAGCAAACTAACCGAGGGGAAAGATCCTATGACATATATTCAAGGCTTTTAAAGGAAAGAATAATATTTCTTGGTGACGAGATAAATGATGTTACAGCAAATCTGGTAGTTGCACAATTGTTATTTTTAGAGGCTGAGGACCCTGATAAGGATATACAGCTTTATATTAACAGCCCAGGAGGGTCTATAACTGCTGGATTTGCAATATATGACACTATGCAGTATATAAAACCGGATGTATCAACTATATGTATAGGCATGGCTGCAAGCATGGGAGCATTTTTACTTGCAGCAGGTACAAAAGGCAAGAGATTTGCATTGCCTAATTCAGATATAATGATTCACCAGCCTTTAGGGGGAGCCCATGGCCAGGCAGAAGATATTAGAATTCATGCAAAGAGGATTATTGAAATAAGGGATAGAATTAATAAGATATTAAGTGAAAGGACTGGCCAACCTCTGGAAAAAATTGAAAGAGATACAGACAGAGACTTCTTTATGACTGCACAAGAAGCTAAAGAATATGGTATAATAGATGAGGTAATAAAATCACGAAAATAATTTAAGCGAGGTGTAAGGATGTCAAAACATGATGACAAACAGCTTCGTTGCTCTTTCTGTGGTAAGCCTCAGGATCAGGTGCGAAGGCTTATAGCAGGTCCTAATGTTTTCATATGTGATGAATGCATAGAGCTTTGTCAGGAAATAATAGATGAAGAGTTTATTGAAAATTACGATGAAGAGTTGAGCGAATTACCTACTCCTGCTAAAATAAAGGAAATATTGGATGAGTATGTAATTAAACAGGAAAGAGCAAAAAAAATACTAGCTGTTGCAGTATATAATCATTACAAGAGAATAAACAAGAAGCCATCAAAATCCAATGATGTGGAGCTGCAGAAGAGCAATATAGTAATGATTGGACCAACTGGTTCAGGCAAGACATTACTAGCTCAAACACTAGCCAGAATACTAGATGTACCTTTTGCAATAGCAGATGCTACCTCTTTAACTGAAGCTGGATATGTGGGAGAAGACGTTGAAAATATAATATTGAAGCTAATTCAGGCGGCAGATTACGATATAGAAAGAGCTGAAAAAGGTATAGTTTATATAGATGAAATAGATAAAATTGCTCGCAAATCTGAAAATCCATCAATAACAAGGGATGTAAGCGGCGAAGGAGTACAACAAGCATTACTGAAGATTTTGGAAGGCACTATAGCCAATGTACCACCACAAGGTGGAAGAAAGCATCCACATCAGGAATTCATACAGGTTGATACAACCAATATCCTGTTCATAGTTGGTGGTGCTTTTGATGGTATTGAAAAGATTATACAAAAGAGAATTGATACAAAGTCAATGGGATTTGGTGCTGATATAAAGAGCAAGGACAAGAAATCCACAGGAGAGATATTAAAGCATATACAGCCTGAGGACTTGTTAAAATATGGCTTAATACCTGAATTCGTAGGAAGGCTTCCAGTCATTGTAACACTGGAGGAATTAGATGAGGATGCTCTTGTGGATATATTGACAGAACCAAAGAATTCCCTTGTAAAACAGTATAAAGAGCTATTCAGGATGGATAATGTAGAATTAGAGTTCGAAAAAGAAGCTCTAAGAGCAATTGCTAGAAAAGCTATACAGAGGAAAACGGGAGCAAGAGGATTGCGCAGCATTATAGAGGAAGTTTTACTGGATATAATGTATGAAATACCTTCAAGGCAGGACATTGAGAAATGCCTTATTACAAAGGAAACCATAGAGTCCAATGGAGAACCAACATTAGTGCTTTCCGACAGAAAGGCAAAGAATAGAGCTAGTAAAAAAGGTAACAGGGAATCAGTATCATAGATAAAAAGGCTCACTAATTGGTGAGTCTTTTTTCATCATATAAAAGGAGTGAGGTTATGTACAAGGAATCGTATATTGTGCAGAGAAAGAAAATGCCTCTTATACCACTAAGAGGTATGTCTGTATTTCCTCACATGGTTATACATTTTGATGTAGGAAGGGAAAAATCAATAAATGCATTGGAAAAATCCATGGTAGATGAATCCTTAATCTTCCTGTGTACTCAAAAAGATGCAAAAATTGAAGATCCAAATTTTGAAGAATTCTATCATATAGGCACTGTATGTAAAATAAGGCAGATGTTGAGGCTGCCTGGCGGCAGCATACGCGTACTGGTTGAAGGCCTTAACAGAGGAGAGGTTATTAATCTTACCAAAGAAGATGAATACTTCGAAGCTGAAATAGATGAGTATACATACGATGCTGAAAAAATTGTCATTGATAAAGAAATGAAAGCTATAATGAGATTGGTATTGGATGATTTTGAGGAGTATTTGAGCTTAAACAACAGGATTTCATCAGATATATTATTGACTGTTATGGATGTTGATGACCCAAGCAGGCTGGCGGATGTTATAGCTTCCTATATAAATTTCAGGGTTGAAACCCATCAGAGGATATTGGAAACCTTTGATTTTTATGAAAGGCTGGAATACCTTCACGGTATTTTAAGGGAAGAAATTGAATTATTGAAGATAGAGGAAAGAATAAATCAAAGAGTTAAAACTCAAATCACCAAAGTCCAGAAGGAGTATTTCTTAAAGGAACAGTTAAGGGCTATACAAAAGGAACTGGGAGAAGAGGACGATATAGATAGGGAAATAGAAGAATACAAGGAAAAGATAGAAAAGGCAAAGATGCCTAAGGAAGCTAAGGAAAAGGCTTTAAGGGAAGTAGACAGACTAAATAAGATGAGCCCTCATTCTGCTGAAACAGCAGTTATAAGGACATATCTGGACTGGTTAATCGACCTTCCATGGAGTAAGGAAACAAAGGATAAGGTGGATATAAAGGTTGCCAGAGATATACTCAATAGAGAACACTACGGACTTGAAGATGTTAAGGAAAGGATTCTGGAATTCCTTGCCATTAGGAAATTGGCTACAGATATTAAGGGTCCCATTCTTTGCCTGGTAGGTCCTCCAGGAGTTGGAAAGACTTCCATTGCCAGAAGCATTGCAGAATCGCTGAATAGAAAATTTGTAAGGATGTCTCTGGGAGGAGTGCAGGACGAAGCAGAGCTTAGAGGACACAGGAGGACCTATGTAGGAGCTATGCCTGGAAGAATAATATCCCTAATAAGAAAATCCAATTCAAAAAATCCAGTATTCCTGTTTGACGAAATAGATAAGCTGAGTACCGGGTTTAGAGGGGATCCAGCAAGCGCCCTTTTGGAAATATTGGACCCTGAGCAAAACAGCACCTTTACAGACCACTATATAGATATCCCCTTTGACCTTTCAAAGGTGCTATTTATCACTACAGCCAACACCGCAAATACCATACCGGCACCACTGCTTGATAGAATGGAAGTAATAAGAATAAGCGGGTATACAGAAGAGGAAAAGGTTAATATTGCGATGAACCATCTGGTTCCAAAGCAGATTAAGGAACATGGCCTTAAAGAAGATAACCTGAAAATTTCCGAAAGCGCCATAAGGAAGATAATAAGCAACTATACCAGGGAATCCGGAGTAAGGCAGCTGGAAAGAAATATTGCAAATATATGCAGAAAGGCTGCTAAGAGAATTGTGGAATTTGAAGATAAATGTGTAATTGTTAATAAGGGAAATGTGGATAAGTATTTGGGGAAGGAACTATATCGCTTTGATGCAGGAGAGAGGGAAAACCAGGTAGGAGTAGCTACTGGGCTTGCCTGGACTGCATTTGGAGGAGATACCTTATCAGTGGAAGTTAACTCAATGAAGGGTACCGGAAAGCTTCAGCTGACAGGTCAGCTGGGGGATGTGATGAAAGAATCTGCCATGGCAGGCATTAGCTACATTAGAGCAAATTCTGAAAAGCTTGGTATAGACAGCAACTTTTATAAGGAAATGGACTTGCATATTCACGTTCCGGAAGGTGCCATACCAAAGGACGGACCCTCTGCAGGCATTACCATGGCTACAGCTGCCATTTCAGCCTTAACAAACAGGCCAGTCAATAAGGATGTGGCCATGACTGGCGAAATAACCCTGAGAGGAAGGGTTCTTCCTGTCGGAGGTATAAAGGAAAAAGTGCTGGCAGCAAATAGAATAGGCATAAAGAAGGTTTTAATACCTTATGAAAACAAAAGGGATCTGGAAGACATACCTGAGAAGATAAGAAGGAAAATTAAATTCGTTCTGGTAAAAAACATGGAGGAAGTACTTGAACATGCTTTGGTGAAAGAGGAAGATAAGCATGAAAATAACTAAAGCAGAATTAGAAAGAGTAGCTGTAAATAAAAGTCAATATCCTAAGGAAGAGTTACCTGAAATAGCCCTTGCTGGAAGGTCCAATGTAGGCAAGTCGTCCTTCATTAATTCCATGGTAAATAGAAAAAATCTTGCTAGGATAAGCGGAAAGCCAGGGAAGACTAGGACCATTAATTTCTATAATATAAATAACAAATTAAGATTCGTAGATTTACCTGGCTATGGATTTGCTAAAATTTCAAAAGAAGAAAGGGAAAAATGGGGAGAAATAATAGAGGAGTATTTAAACACCAGAGAGTGTTTAAAAGAAATAATACTTCTTGTGGACATTAGACATGAGCCTACAGAGCAGGATGTAGTCATGTATAACTGGATAAAATCCTATGATTTTACAGGGCTTGTAATAGCAACAAAGGCAGATAAGATATCAAAAGGAAAGTACCAGCATCATATTAATATCATAAGGAAGAAGCTTGGAATAGAGAATGAAAGCCTTATAATCCCCTATTCTGCTGTAAACAGATTTAATACTGATAAGGTATGGCAGATAATCACAGACCTTATAAATAATAAAGGCAGCTAATTAACAGCTGCCTTTTTAATTAGTCCTCTTTTACAAACATATCCTTTGATGCGCCACATACTGGGCATACCCAATCATCTGGAAGGTCTTCAAAAGGAGTTCCTGGTTCTATACCGTTATCTGGGTCACCTACTTCTGGGTCATAAACATATCCGCATGGTTCACATACATATCTATCCATAACAAATTCTCCTTTCAATATGTAATTAATCAAATATTACCCAATAATAAAAAATTTTAAACTGGTTTTTTAAAAAATTATTTGTTAAAATATTGTTGTAAATATAAGAGGTTAAAGTTAAACGGTTGTGGGTAAAATTATAATAGCTATACAATAACAATGAATAGGCGTGATTCTTATGGGGTTTAGATTTCAGGGTTCAGTTTGTAGCGATTTACACGATATAAAGATGTTTATAAACAAAGTACTATCCTATTTGGAAGAAATACTATGTGATAAGAACCTGATGTTTGACATAAGGTTGATTTTGAACGAACTCATAATAAATGGTGTAATCCACGGAAACAAACTGAACAGGGAAAAATGTGTAAATCTTTTTTTAGAGATTATAGAGGATTCTATAAGAATTGAGGTTGTTGATGAAGGGCAAGGGTTTGATTTCACTATTGAAGATTATGATCCTATGGAGTTAAAATGCTGCGGGAGAGGTCTTCTAATAGTGAATGGATTATCTGATGAGGTTCATATAGATAAAAATAAAATAGTGGCAATTAAATATATTTCTTAATTAAAATGTACGGCAGGCTAAAACCTGCCTTATATTTTCCTATGAATTTATAATAAATTGTGTTACAATTAACTTTGGCAAAAAATATATTCTATATTTAGAAATGGAAGTGAAAGGTTTTTATGAGAATAAAAAGGGACGATTTAAGGAATATAGCTATAATTGCTCACGTGGACCATGGAAAGACAACATTGGTGGATAGCTTATTGAAGCAGAGCGGAGTTTTTAGGGAAAACCAAGTAGTAGTGGAAAGAGTTTTGGATTCCAATGATATAGAAAGAGAAAGAGGAATTACAATTCTTGCTAAGAATACTGCCGTAAACTATAAAGGAAAGAAAATAAATATAGTTGATACGCCAGGACATGCTGATTTTGGAGGGGAAGTAGAAAGGGTTCTGAAGATGGTGGATGGTGTGGTGGTACTTGTAGATGCCTTTGAAGGACCAATGCCACAGACCAAATTTGTATTGAAAAAAGCCCTAGAGCTGGATTTGCCGGCAGTTGTATGTATAAACAAGATTGATAGACCTGAAGCAAGACCTGAAGAAGTTATTGATGAAATGCTTGATTTGTTTATTGAATTGGGAGCAAAGGAAGAATATTTGGAATCTCCATTTGTATTTGCATCAGCAAAGGAAGGCTATGCTACCTTGGATTATAATGTTAAGAAGGACAACATGGATGATTTGTTTGAAACAATAATAGATTATATTCCAGCACCATCTGGAGATATAGATGGGCCCCTTCAGATTCTGATATCTACCATAGACTATAATGACTATGTAGGAAGAATTGGAATTGGAAAGATTGAAAGAGGTAAAATTAAAGTAAATCAGGAAGTAATAATAGTAAATAAGGAAAAACAGGATTATTCAAAGAGGGTTAAAGTAACAAATATATTTGAGTTTGAAGGGCTTAACAGGATAAGAGTTGAAGAATCCTCTGTGGGAAGCATAATAGCCGTAACGGGCGTGGAAGGGATTCACATTGGAGATACAATATGTGATGTGGACAATCCTGAGCCCCTTTCCTTCGTTAAGATATCTGAACCAACCATCGCCATGACATTTTCAGTTAACGACAGCCCCTTTGCAGGACGTGAAGGAAAGTATGTGACATCCAGACAGTTAAGAAGCAGGCTGTTTAGAGAGCTGCAAACTGATGTAAGCCTCAGAGTTGAAGAAACTGATTCCACTGATGCCTTTAAAGTATCAGGAAGGGGAGAACTGCACCTTTCTGTGCTAATAGAAAACATGAGAAGAGAAGGGTATGAATTTCAGGTATCAAAACCTGAGGTATTATATAAATATGAAAATGGCAAAAAACTAGAGCCTATGGAAAGAGTAATAATAGATGTTACAGAGGAATTTGTTGGAGTAGTAATAGAAAAGCTGGGAAGAAGAAAAGGAGAATTAATAAGCATGACTGAGTCTAATGGAGGATATGTAAGGCTTGAATTTTCCGTTCCTGCAAGAGGTTTAATTGGATATGCCCAGGAATTCATGACTGACACAAAAGGCAATGGAATTTTGAATTCCATATTTGACGGATATGCCCCATATAAGGGAGATATTCCAATGAGAAAGGAAGGTTCACTTATTTCCTTTGAAACTGGTGAAGCTACTACCTACGGATTGTATTCAGCCCAGGAAAGAGGAATTCTATTTATCACACCAGGAGTACAGGTATATGAAGGAATGGTAATAGGTTCAAACCCAAAAGGATTGGACATAGAAGTAAATGTCTGCAGAAAAAAACACCAGACAAATATTAGAGCTGCAGGTTCAGATGAGGCACTTAGACTATCTCCTGCAAAGGAAATGTCTCTGGAGGAAGCCATTGAGTTCATAGAAGATGATGAACTAATAGAGATAACTCCAAAAAGCATAAGAATAAGAAAGAAAATACTTGATTCAAATAAGAGATATAAATCCAAGAAAAACAGTTAGTGCTTTTACACGGTGTTTTATGGAGACAGCTATATATAGCTGTGGAAAACAACTTTGGTTAAGGATAAAAATTCACCTCTGGGGAAACACTATCCTAAGAGGTGATGAACTTGAAATGGAGAATACCTTTAATATATGCAATAATCATAACAACCTTATTAACAGCTTGTGTGAACCCCTCGGAAAAAAGCAGCAAGATAAGCAAAAAGGATAAGGCTCCAGAAACTTTAACTAAGGTATCTGAAGGAATTGATGAGATATTTAAAAGCGTGGATTCTATTATGGAAATAGCTAAACTCAGTGAAAGCGAGTATCAGGCATTAAGGACCCAGAAGGATAAGAAGAAGGAAAAATCCCAGCAGGGGTATCAGAGCAGTGGAGGAGGTCAAGAGGGGGAGGGAAACCAGGGAGATGGCCAGGGACAGAGCGGTCAAGGAGGGCAGCAACAGCAGCAGGAACAGGAAGATATTATGACTAAAGACGAAGAAATATTTCTGAAATGGAGAGAGGTTGATAAAAAGCTTGAAGAAATCCATACAAGCTGGAACCAGTATGAAGCGGAAAACAAGGAAAAAGGAGCTACTCAGCAAAAAGGGGAAGAGCTAAAAACAAATCTGAATGATTTTACAGTAGCTGTTGCCAATAGAGAGATTAGGGATATTATTGATGCAGGAAGCAAAGTTCATAACTCATTGGCTGTTTTCTTTGACATGTATAAGGATGAGATATCTGGAGATTTGTCCAGAGTCAAGTATTCAGCATATAGGGCATATTTATATGCTCAGGAAGGAAATATAGAAGAAGCAAGTAAGCTTCTTACCTCAGCTGAGGAACATATATCTAGAGTCAGGAAAAATCTGGAGGAAGATAAGGTTAAGGACTTGGAAAAGCTGTCACTATCAATTGCAGATATGAAATTAGCCTTAAATAAGAACAATATGGAACTTTTGAAGATAAAGCTTGATATAATAGTTGAAAACATAAAGGTTTTGAAGGGTTAATAAAGGGGGAATTGTTTTTGAAACCAGAGGCAATAAAAAAATACTACATGGCAAACGGTAGATTAATATCAACTGATGACCTTGATATATTTTACAGCATAGAAAAGCCTCCAATTTATGAAGTTATAAGGGTTATTGATGGAATACCCCTTTTTTTGGAGGACCATTTGGAAAGAATGAGAATATCAGGAGAACTGGTAGGAGTAAGCATAAACAGGTCAGATGAGGAAATAGAAAAAGACATAATGAAGCTTATAGAAGCTAATGGGGTTGAAAATCTGAATATTAAGCTATTATGTGCCAATATTGAAGGAGAAGGGCAGGCTCTTTTAGCCTATTTCATAAAGAGCTTCTATCCACCTGAAGAGTATTACAGAGATGGAATTCATACAATACTGTTTCATCATGAGAGAGAAAACCCAAATGCAAAGGTGCTAAAATCTTCCTTTAAAGAAGAAGTAGCAAAAAAGCTTGAAGAAAATAAGGCCTTTGAAGCACTGCTGGTAAATAATGATGGGTATATAACTGAAGGCAGCAGGTCCAATATGTTTTTCGTAAAGGAGAATAAAATATATACAGCACCAAAAGGTACAGTATTATTGGGAATTACAAGACAGCATATAATGGAGGTATGCAAGGAGCTGAGTATAGAAGTAGTAGAGGAAAACATACATGTAGATGATTTAGATAGGCTGGAAGGAGCTTTCATGTCAGGAACATCAGTCAATGTATTGCCTATTTCCACTATAGAAGATATAAGGCTTAATTCAGTAAACAACCATATCATAAGGAAGATTGCAAAGGGATATGAAAACAAGATGAAGGAGTATATTAAGAGCAAAACCTTGTAAAATTACAAGGTTTTTTATTTTTGTATCAATTTCTATTGACAATCATATAATATTAGTATACTATAAAATTAATACACTAGTACGTTAAGTCGCGGAGGTGATAGAATGGACTTTAACGACAATTTGCCCATATACATGCAGATAATGAACTTAATCAAAAGCAAAATGGCTTCCGGAGAAATAAGTGGAGGTGATAAATTGCCATCAGTTAGAGAATTATCAAAGGAATTAAAGGTAAATCCAAATACAATTCAAAGAGCATATCAGGAGCTGGAAAGAGAGGAGCTGGTTTTTACCCAGAGGGGAATGGGAACCTTTGCAACTGAGGATATGGAGGTTATAAAGAGCTTAAAGAGGAAAATGGCCAGGGAACTGGTGAACAGATTTTTTATGGAGATGAAGAAGCTGGGATTTAGTATTGATGAAGTAAAAAGTATAGTTTTTGAGTGGATTGAAAGGGAGGATGGAGAATGAAAAATATAGTTGAGATAAAAGGCCTAACAAAAAAGTATTCCAGCAAAGTAGCGCTAAATAATATTAATTTAAATATAGAAAAAGGAAAGGTAGTTGGAATACTGGGACCAAATGGCAGCGGAAAGACCACATTAATTAAGATACTTGCAGGACTGCTAAGGCAGACATCAGGAGAGGTTCTTATAGATGGAAGGAGTATAGGTGTATATACTAAATCCATAGTATCCTATTTGCCCGATAGAAGCTTTCTATATAAATGGATGAAAATAGAGGATGCAATGAATCTGTATAAGGACTTTTACTCTGATTTTGATGAAGAAAAGTTTAATGAGCTATTATCATTTATGAAGCTGGAAAGAAACATGAAAATAGATGCCCTTTCAAAGGGAATGCATGAAAAGCTGAATTTATCCTTGGTATTAGCAAGAAATTCAAAGCTTTATATATTGGATGAGCCAATAGGAGGAGTGGATCCAGTTGCAAGAGATCAGATCATAGATGCCATTATAAACAACTATAACGAAGAAAGCTCAATGATTATAACTACCCATTTGGTGAGAGATATGGAAAGCATATTGGATGAAGTGGTATTTCTTAAGGAAGGGAATATAGTCCTTACAGGCAGTGCAGAAGCCTTAAGAGAGGAAAGAGGAAAGCAAATAGATGACATATATAAAGAAGTATTTGGTGAATAGGAGGGGAAAGCATGTTTAAATATATGAAATATGAAATAAGAGGAACCTACAGGTATATATTAGGCGTATTGGCATTAGTGCTAATACTTATTACAGGATTATATGTATATATAGATAGAATGGGACGTACAGGAGAGATTTCAGCCATAGGCGGTACTTTTATGGGGCTTTCGGTGATGATTCTGTTTGGCACTGCTCTTGCCACATTTCTATATATAGTGGGCTCCTTCAGAAAGGAGCTATATGAGGATAGGGGATATCTGACGTTTACACTGCCTTTGACAGGAAATCAAATAGTCTGCTCTAAGCTAATTGTAGCTTCTATATGGTTTTTGGGGTTGGGAATTGCAATTGGTTTATACAATATACTAATGGTGGCCATATTTGCACCAGTTGAAGTATCCTTATCTGAACTTTTTCGCGAAATGTCTGCAATTGTGGCTGTAAGAAAAGTATTATTTTCTATAATATCAGGAATATTTAGCATAGTTAATATGCTTATTATCATATACTTTTCCATGGCTCTTGGTAGAGTTACATTCAGAAACAAGAGAATTGGAGGATTATGGTTTATAATATTTATTATTATAAGCATACTATTGGGTTCTGTAGCATTGACGATTTCTGATTATCTGCCATATTATTTAGACTTGAACACATCTAGAATAGGAACGTTAGATTCAATAAGAATCAATTATCAGATTAATATAGATGTAAATGCAGTAGCAGTAAAGACATCATCAGATATGGCAACAATAAACATTGCAAGCACTATATTTAATATAGCTACTACGGTACTCTTATTCCTTGGAACAGGATATTTAATAGATAGAAAGATTGACTTATAAAAAGGGGTCAGGCTTGAATAATTGAATAATTCAAGCCTGATTTTTAATTATATCTTCTAAAATTAAATATTGAAAAATAAACATTCTATGCATAACATAAGCTTATATTGTATATTAATAATAGGATGATTTTATTAAATTTGTGGGGGAATGTTATGGAGAGGAAATTATCTATTTTTATTGCTGCTTTTTTCATTTTTCTTATGCTTTTTATTTCAGTAATTCTCATAAGTGAATACAGAAACATGGATAGACTAAAATCAAAGAACCCATCTATTCCAGAGAAAAATTATAATTACAGGAAATCAGCCCTGAAGCTGTGGGCAGTGAATTTGGTAATAAAATTCCTGGTACCGGTACTTTTGCTTGCAACAGGCATTTCAAACAGAATATGGCTATTTGCAGAAGGAAAGGGAAGAAATATTTTTTTTGCGGGGATTATTTATGTGGTCATTTTTTCAATCATAGATTTGTTAATCACATTGCCTACAGACTACTATGGATTTGTATTAAGGCATAGATATGGATTATCAGACCAGACTATATACAGATGGCTGGAGCTGAATCTGAAAAACTTTATATTGAATACCATAGTGTTTTCCTTAGTAATATGGTTTCCATATTATCTTATGAGGATAAGCCCCAATAGATGGTGGCTGTACCTGGGCCTTTTGGCCATACCTGTAATCGCATTTGTAAACTTCATATCTCCTACCTATATAGACCCCATATTTAATAAATATATTGCTGTAGATAAGGAAAATGATGATTTGGGAAGGGATATAAAGAAGCTTCTAGATAAAGCAGGAGTAGGGGATGCAGACATATTTATAGTAGATAAGAGCAGGGATACCAATACGTTAAATGCCTATATGACAGGCATATGGTCTTCAAAGAGAATAGTGCTGTGGGATACTACTGTAAACAAAATGGAAAGGGAAGAAGTTCTTTCAGTTACTGCCCATGAAATAGGCCATTATGTGCTGGGACATATTTGGAAGGGCATAGTTCTTGGAGGGCTTTTCTCCGTATTATTGGTATATCTAATATATAAAACTTCCAATTGGATGCTTGTGCGCTCCAATGGAAGTTTTGGATTCACTAAAATATATTCAATTGCATCTTTACCGCTATTTATATTCGTGTTAAATATGTATATGTTTTTAGGCAATCCAATTGCCAACTTTGTTTCCAGACATATGGAAAGGGAAGCAGATGCCTATGAAATCAACCTTACAAAGGATAGAGAAGCTGCCATTTCTGCCATGATTAAGCTAAGCGAAGAAAGCTTAAGCATCCCACGTCCCAGTGAGATATATAAGATATGGTTCTATACCCATCCGCCTGTTGAGGAAAGAATTGAGTTTTTTGAAAAGGTCAACATTCAAGAAGATAGTCCTTAAGGCCAAACCTTGAGGTATATCTTCTTATTTTATTTAATGCCTTATTTTCAATTTGCCTTATCCTTTCCCGGGTTAAGTTATATTTGCTTCCTATGGCTTCAAGGGTCAATGGCTCTTCTCCGTTTAATCCGTATCTAAGCTTTATAATTTCCTTTTCCTTAGGTGTCAGCATGTTCAGAAGATTCATTATCTGGACTTTTAAGTCATCTGAAATTACCGCATCTTCAATTGAATAGTCGCAGGGTATGTAGTCCTGAAGCTCTGCATAGTTGTCATCTGAATCTATGTTTATTACAGAGTTTAATGAGATTAAATGGGAGAAGTTTGTTTTGTAGGCGTTAATCAAGAGATATTCCTGTTTTGTAATATTTATCTCATTACACAACATGTCAATATCCAGGTTTTCATTGTTTGCAAGGTAGGAGTTTTCCATTAAAGATATGGCGTTTAGCTTTTCGTAAACATAGGCAGGAAGTCTGATTAGGTAGCCGTTATTCATAACAGCTCTATCCATCTGTTGAGTGATCCAATAATAGGCATAGGTGGAGAAGCTGACATTTTTAGTTATATCAAATTTTTCTATACTTTTTATCATTCCTATGATGCCTTCCTGAACCAGATCCTCTATTGTAAAGCTGGTGTTGCTTTTCACCTTCTTTTTTGCTGCCGAGTATACCAGCCCAATATTATTTAGTATAATCCTGTTTCTAATGCTTAAATCCCTGTTTTCCTGGTAAAGGGCTATGAGCTCTTCATTTGACATATAGTTATTGTTAACTTTATGCTGTTTGGCATTTATCATAATCATCACCTAATATATTATATTCTATACTTATTGATAAAATCCTTCTTTTTGCAGTAAAATATATGTTCTACAATGGGGTAGTTAAATTTTGCACAATAAAATGATGGAGCATTGAAACTCCATCATTTTAATTGTTTCGCTTTGATAATTCTTCCAACAAAGAGGAAGTTAACCTGTTTACATCTTCTATTTTGCTGTTTAATTCCTGAAATTTCTTGCTTAGCTCCTCATCCTTTGTGCTGCCTAAATCATTGGATGCAAGCAACATATTTATGCTGTTTAGACATTGAGCGCTATCGAAGTTGTTTTCATCAATTTTCTTAGTCTGGTCTATTATTTCCTTCAGAGACCTTGGATTTTTCACAGAATTCATCCTCTCGTAAATATAGCCTTCGTCTTTATATAGTATGTACAAAAATTAAAATAATAAACTAAAATTTATATAGAAACCATTTGCAGCTGTCCACTTCGTATTTTAGCTCATATACTCTATTAAGGTTGTTTATTTTGCTTTCGCATCTATAGAGAATCATCCTGTTGCCTGCCAGCTTTTCTTCTTCAGCAAATAATATGCGGTCTACCTTTATTACTTTAAATGTATTGTTTTCATCCATAATTCTGTATCTTAATGGAATCGGCTTTTTATCTGTAGTAAACCAGGCTATCATTTCTATTGGTTTCATCAATATCTTCATTTACACCACCTCTAAATAATACTGGACATCATAGGATATTCCTCTTCCATTACTCCTCCAATAATTGGATTTATACCGGAATGGAGAAAACAGGAGCGAATTATGGAATTGTACCCATACTTACATCGTATTCTATCTATTGCCTTGTTTAGCTTCTCATCCTTTTCGCTATAGCCTTCCAAAAGGGACAGCTGATAAAAATCGCTGGATGAGAGTTCAGACAATGTAATGTTAAATCGCCTTATAGGCTTTCCATCCCACATTTCATCAAACAGTTTTTTGCTGGTTTCATATATGGTATTGGTAGAATTTGTGGCTACATCCAGCTTTCTTTGATGGGAATAGGAATAGAACTCCTCATTCCTTATTGAAACAGACACTACCTTTCCACACAGCTTTAAATCTCTGGTCCTCATGCCAACCATTTCCGATATGGCCAACAGGAACATATATGCTTCCTTTCTATTGTCTACATCATAGGAGGTTGTGGTAGAATTTCCTATGGATTTAACAGGATAGGAGATGCTTCTTACCGGTGAATTCTCTATTCCATTAGCATATTCCCATATTAACAGCCCTGGCATTTTTAACCAGGAGTATATATACTTCCTATCCAGATTCGCCAACTCCCCTATGGTGTATATGCCTCTTCCATTGAGCTTTCTCTGGGTTTTGACTCCTATCATGAATAGCTCTCCAACGGGCAGAGGCCACATCTTTTCCTTAATTTCATCCGGAAACAGGGTATGTATTCTATCAGGCTTCTTAAAGTCTGAAGCCATTTTAGCCAACAGCTTATTGGAGCTTATGCCTATGTTTACAGTAAAGCCTAACTCCTCTTTTATCCTTTCCTTGATTTCGTATGCTATTTTCAAAAAATCCTTACCCTTAAAGTGTGAGCAGTCCATAAAGACCTCATCAATGGAAAACCTCTGTATAATGGGGGAGTATTCATTGAGCAGGCTTATCATGCTGTTGCTGGCTTTTATGTATCTTTCATAATTAGGGGGAACAATGGTCAAATTTGGGCATTTCTGCCTGGCGGAATATACGCTTTCACCGGTTACTATGCCATATTCCTTTGCAGGTATGGATTTGGACAATACTATTCCATGCCTCTTTGATTCATCTCCTCCCACAATAGAGGGTATTTCCCTTAAATCTATGCTTTCTCCATGCTGAAGCCTATAGACTGCTTCCCAGGACAGGTAAGCTGAATTTACATCAACATGAAATATAATCCTCTCCTTCATATATATTCCTCCTGTTTACATTATATCAGAACATATGTTCTTAGTAAAGGGTGTTTTTTAAAAACTATTGATATATTTGATAAAAAGTAGTATAATTAAATATAGAAAAACTGAATAGTGATTGATATAGGTTGCAGCTGCATTAATAGGGAAACAGGTGAAAGTCCTGTGCGGTCCCGCCGCCGTAAGGCATTTATGTAGTTTATTACGCCACTGGGAAACTGGGAAGGCAAACTACATTTAAAAGCCGAGCCGGAAGACCTGCCTATATCTATTACAACTAACTTCACGAGGAATGGAGGTGTTGTAAGTATTTAAGGCCAAAATGGTTAATCCATTGGCCAAATATATGCAAGTATTCTACCTCTCGACATGAAGTTGAGAGGTTTTTTATTTAGTAGCAATACATTTTAAATACAAGGAGGAATATTTATGAGCAAAAAAATTATTGCAATAATATCTGTATTGGTGCTGGCAGCCTTAGCGTTTGCAGGGTATAAGGCTTTCTTAAGCCCAAAGGGTGTTGAAGGAGCCAAAGAGGTAACTATTAACATTGTTATTGAAAAGGAAGGCATAGATAAGACATTTACTTATAATACAAACCATGAATTTTTGATTCAGCTATTGGAAGAAAATAAGGAGGAGCTAGGTATAACCTTTGAGGAATTTGATTTTGGCAAAATGATAACAGGAATGATGGGTTATACAGCAGATCCAACCAGCGAATACTTCCACATATATGTTAATGGAGAGGATGCAACTACCGGGGTGGCAGAGATACCTTTAAATGACCAGGACAGCTATACATTTGAGTTGAAGAATTTCTAGAACCATGAATTCAAAGGATATTGTGCTAATAGGTATTTTAAGTGCCACCATAACGGCAGGGAAATTAGCTCTAAGCTTTATACCAAATATAGAGGTTGTAACCCTGCTATTTATTGCATATACCATAGTATTTGGTTATAGGAAGACCATGTTTGTATCTCTGATATTCACTACAACTGAAATATTCATATACGGGTTAAATACCTGGCTTCTTGTATATTATTTCATATGGCCGTTTTTAATACTATTGACGGAGATAATGAAAAAGGCAGTAAAATCAGAATATGGATATGCAGTATTAGGGGGAATATTTGGATATGCTTTTGGTTTTTTCTTTGCAATAGGTGAATCATTGTTTTATGGCATAGCCTATGGATGGGCATATTGGATTAGAGGGTTGCTTTTCGATTTGATACATGGTACTTCCAACTTCATAGTAATACTGACACTTCTAAATCCATTAAAGAGCTTATTATCCAAACTGAAAATGGCATATTATAGAGAAAAAAGCTGAGTTTTGTGCTCAGCTTTAATTTTGTAGAAAAATAGCAATATATGTGTTAAAATAATAAAAATGGGACATGGTTATAAAAGCTTTATAGAAGCAGTTTATATTTATACTTATGTGGAGAAAATAGAATATGAGGTGAAAGGATGAAAAATAAAGCCGTTATACTTGGGGCAAATTATTATATAGGTTTGAGCATTATTCGCTGCTTAGGCATTTATGGAATACCTACAGTAGCAGTAGATTATTCCAGAAAGGGTACATATGGTTTTCATTCCAAATACTGTTCAGAAACGCTAATTGGACCGGATGTTAAGAAGGACCCTGAAGGAATGGTGGAATTCCTCATAGATTATGCCAGAAAACAGGACCATAAGCCTGTACTTTTTCCATCAGCAGATGGATATGTGGAATTCATAGATAAATATGTTTCCATTCTGAAGGAGTATTATCTTTTTAACCAGACAGAGGATAGAATACACACAAAAGTCATGGACAAAAAAACACTGCATTCAATAGCCAAGGAACACAATGTGTTGGTACCCGAGACGGTAAAAACAGATGAGGAGAACTTTAAGGATAAAGTAGAGGAGTATATTAAATTTCCATGCCTGGTAAAGCCAACAGACTCTCCTGCTTTTGTATCTAAGTTCAGAAGAAAGCTCTTCACGGTATATAATATGAAGGAGCTGGAAGAAGCAGTTAAAAAGGCTAAAGATGCTGGTTTGGAAGTAATCATACAGAGAATAATTCCCGGATTTGATGACCATATGTATACTTTTGATGCATATTTGAACAAAAATTCAAAGGTAACCCACTGGGCCACATGTCAGAAGTTCAGACAATTTCCCATAAACTTTGGAGCCAGCGTATATACCGGACAAAAATTTGTACCGGAACTATATGAAATTGGCGGTAGGTTTCTGGAATCCATTGGGTATAAAGGATTTGGAGAAATAGAGTTTAAAAAGGATGCTGAAACGGGCAGATTCTATTTAATAGAGATAAATACCAGAACCACAAATTTAAATAGCCTGCTGTTTAAGGCTGGATTAAATATGCCATATATTGCCTACAGGGAGCTTGTGGGAGAGCCAATGGAGCCCTATGCCATAACAAATGATACTGGACTGGTATTCTGGTATGCATACGAGGATCTGTTTGCTGTAAAGGATTATCTGAAAACAGGGCAGTTAAAGCTGATGGATGTAATTAAATCCTATAATAAGCCTAAGGCATACGCCATTTGGGATGCAAAAGACCCAAAGCCTGCTTTTGTATTTTTAGGCAGCAAGGTAAAGAGAATTTTTGAAAAGGCATTTAGGGTAGGTTAATATTATTCAAGGAAGGGGAAACAAATGATAAGGCTATACGATTTGTTAAAATCCATAAACATAATTGAGTCCTTACACGAAGCTGATACAGACATAAAGGGAATTGCCTATCATTCCGGAAAGGTAAGGGAAGGATTTCTATTTATAGCCATAAAAGGATATAAAACTGATGGACATAAATATATACATCAGGCAATAGAAAATGGAGCAGCAGCTGTTGTAGTAGAAGATATACAGTCAGATATATGTATACCACAGTTTAAAGTTGAAGATAGCCGTAAGGCTCTGGCAGCCTTAAGCGATGCCTATTATGGCCATCCTACCAGGTATTTAAAGGTTATAGGCATTACAGCTACAAATGGCAAGACATCCAGTTCCTTTATGACAAATTCCATACTTGAGAAGGCTGGGCTTAAAACTGGCATAATAGGCACAGTAATGACTAAGTTTGGAAATTATATTGAGCCTTCCATATTGACTACTCCGGAATCCCTGGATTTACAGCGATATTTTTCCCAAATGAGGGCACAGGACGTAACCCATGCAGTAATGGAAGTTTCATCTTCTGCCCTGGAGCTTAAAAGGGTGGAATATGTTGATTTTGATATTGTAACGCTAAACAATATAGGCAGGGAACACATAGATTTACACGGGTCTTTTGAAAACTACTATAATGCTAAAGCAAGCCTTATAAGAAATGCCAGGGAAACTTCCTGGGCAGTTCTAAACTTAGATTGTCCTTATTCCTGCAGACTTGCAGAGGAAACAAAGGCCAATGTTCTAACCTATGGAATAAAGGATAGAAGCGGACATATAACCATTGATGATTTGGACCTGTCAACAGGAAGGGGAAATTTCAAGGTAATAATCAATAAGCCCATAAGAGCGGAAAACAATGAATATAAACCACAGAAGTTTGATATAAGCCTGTCTGTACCTGGATACCATTCAGTATACAACTCCTTGGTGGCCATATCAATAGGCATACTGTGCGGTATTGAAATACCGGTAATCCAAAGCGCCATCAATTCCTTTAAAGGTGTTGAAAGGCGATTCCAGATAATATATGACAGGGGATTTAAGATTATTGATGACCACTTTGCCAACCCTGGGAACATAAATGTGACATTGGAAACCATAAGCATGATGGATTATAACAGACTGCACCTTATTTATGCAATAAGAGGAAGCCGTGGCGTTACAACTAATAGAGAAAATGCGGAAGCAATAGCAAAATGGGCCAAAAAGCTTAATCTAAAGGAGATAATAGGAACTCTAAGCAGATCCAACGTTATGGAAAAGGACAGGGTAACTAAGGAGGAACTGGAAGTTTTTCTGGAAGTCATGGAGGAGAATAATATAAAGGTTCGCATATATGATGAGCTTAGGGATGCAATATCCTATGGGTTAAGCAATGTTTCCAAAAATGATATTGTATTATTGGCAGGCTGCCAGGGCATGGATTATGGGGCTAAAATTGCACTGGAGGAGCTTCACAGGCTTAGACCTGACATAGATAAAAGGGAGCTATTTGAAGCATTAAAAAATAGAATAGCAGGAATTATTTAATTAAGTAAATTTATTGTTAAGGCATATTGCAGGATTAAGTCTTAAACTAAAGTTTATCTTGCAATATGTCTTTTTGTGTATTTAACTCTGTATTTGTGATATAATTATCAAAAGATATTAATTAAAGCAATGGGGGTATGGTATGACAAACAATGAAAATATCAAAATACAGAGCAGTTTAATGATAATAATATTATTATCAATCAGTTTTATAGTAATGGCTTTTATTTTAGAGCCTCCCCAATCGCTATTGAAAGGACTACTTGATATAATCATTGCCCCAGATATTCTCTTAACTGATTATATAGCTGTTGGTGGAATCGGTGCTGCTTTCTTAAATGTAGGATTGATGGGACTCATAAATTCTTTTTTATTGTACAGGTTTAGAATTCATATGCATGGCCTTGCAATTGCATCAATATATACTGTTATGGGATTTTCTTTCATAGGAAAGAATATATTTAACTTATGGCCCATTTATATTGGAGGTTATTTATATTCAAGATTCAAAGATTTGGAATATAAAAGCATTTTTTTGATATTGATGTTTGCCACTACTTTGTCACCGGTAGTCAGCGAAATAGGTTTTGGAACCTATCTTCCACGACATATTGCAATACCTGCTGGAATACTTGCAGGAATAGTCATAGGTTTTATAATAGTACCTTTGTCAGCTCAGGTTATGAAATTCCATGATGGTTATAATCTATATAATATTGGATTTGCTGGAGGAATACTGGGAACAGTGATTACATCCCTAATGAGGGGATTTGGAATTAATATTAATACACAGAATGTTTTATCATATGAATATAGTTTGCATTTGTGCATTTTGCTTATTATAATATTTGTTATGTTTATTATAATAGGATATTTTAAAGATAATAATAAGCTAAAGGAATACAGAAAGATATTCAATTATGTAGGAAGGACTGCAACAGATTTTACCCAACTATTAGGGGATGGAATAACATATGTAAACATGGGTATCATGGGTTTGATTTGCATTATATATGTGATTTTATCAAAAGGGTACTTTAACGGACCTGTTTTAGCAGGAATATTCACAGTTGTTGGTTTTTCAGCCTTTGGGAAACATCCCAAAAATGTACTGCCTATACTCATAGGTGTTATGTTATCTTCATTTTTTAACATTTGGGATATATCCTCAACTTCAGTAATTATTGCAGGCTTATTTGGCACTACTTTGTCTCCAATTGCAGGTAAATATGGCTGGATAGCAGGAATAATAACTGGAGGAGTCCACTTAGCCATATCTATGAATGTAGGAATGGTACATGGAGGGATTAACCTGTATAACAATGGATTTGCAGGAGGAATTGCAGCTGGGATTATAATACCTATTTTAAAAATATTTGAGAAGGAGAATTGACATGAATAGAGAGATGACAAAAATTTCTAGCATAACAAAAGAGCTTATCAATTATTTTCTTATGCATGATGCCAAAGATATTGAGCTGAAAATCAAAGTTAAGGAAGATAAAACAGAAATAAATATACATAGTGAAAATATAGAGTTTACAGAAGAGGATATGGAAAATATAAAAAGCTTATTAAATGTTGGTAGGGAAATAGAGAATGATGAATATTATTGCCAGGTGATAGGAGTAAATTCCGAAGGGGAGGAACTATCAGCTATTGGAGTCATGGTAGATGAGGCAAAAATAAAATGGAATAAGCCATCTCTGGATATTTCATTGATTAGGAAAAGATAGTATTACAAATATTTTTGAAAAAATAATAATGTTACCATACAATATATATAAACAATGAAAGGGGTGGAATGATGTTAAAATTACAAAACCTATCAAAAACTTATGGAAAAGGAAGTGTGAAAGCAGTAGATAATGTAAGCCTGGAAATAAGGCCTGGTGAGATATTTGGATTTTTAGGACCCAACGGAGCAGGAAAGACAACCACTATTAAGATGATAGTAGGGCTGCTTAAGCCTGATAGCGGAAAAATTTATCTGGATAATATTGATGTATGGGAGAACCCTATGGAGGCTAAAAGCAGAATATCCTTCGTCCCGGATACGCCAGAAGTATACGATAAGCTAAAGGGAATAGAGTATCTGAACTTTATAGCGGATATATATGGCATACCCAAGGATATAAGGCAGGAGAGAATAGAAAAGTACCTGGATATATTTGAGTTAAGGAATGCAGTAGGAGATATTATTGGAAGCTATTCCCACGGAATGAAGCAAAAATTGGTCCTCATATCAGCTTTAATTCATGATCCAAAGCTGTTCATTCTAGACGAGCCCATGGTAGGATTGGATCCTAAATCTTCCTTTCATCTAAAGGAAATAATGAGAGAGAGATGTAATGAAGGGAAAATAGTATTCTTTTCCACTCACGTATTGGAGGTTGCAGAGAAGCTTTGTGATAGAATAGCCATTATAAACAAGGGAAAGATTGTTGCATTGGGAACAATGGATGAATTGAGAAGGTACTCAGAGGAAAAAGAATCTCTGGAAAATATATTCCTGGAGTTGACTGCAAATGAATAGGATATTAGCATTAATTAAAATGGACTTGAGCATTACTTTTGGATTATCTGCAATCAGGCATAAGATTAGGAACAGAAATGATATGATACAGATGATAATACTTGGAATTGCATTATTATCCTTGATTCCTGCCTACTTAATGATGGTTTCCGGACTGTCCAGAATATATTATGCCTATTTGAATATTGGACAGAAGTCCATGTTCCTGTTAACAGGCATACTGGCATGTCAGGTAATTATATTGTTTTTAGGCATACTGTATGTCATGAGCAAATACTATTTTTCCAATGACCTGAACATTCTGGTGCCATTGCCTCTAAAGCCAAAGGAGATAATTGGAGCAAAGTTTATATCGCTGCTTATATATGAATACATTACTACTCTGCCATTATTGCTTCCTTTTATAATAATATATGGAGTAAATGAAAATGCAAATATATTATACTGGATTTATTCCATAATAATACTGGTTTTCCTGCCTGTAATACCCTTAAGCATATCATCAATAATTGTCATGCTGTTTATGAAGTATACAAATATTAGAGGGAAAAAGGACTTATTAAGAACAATTGGGTATATAGCATTGATTATTGTTATGATTGCATTTCAGTTAAAGATGCAGAATTTAGCCCAAAGAGCAATAGACAATGAAGATTTTCTTTATAAGATAATCACAGACTCCACAATACTTGTAAGGAGCTTGGGAATAGTATTCCCTCCAAGCATGTGGGCTGCCTTATCCTTAAGCAATCTGACCAGCATATCTGGATTTTTATATATACTGTTATTTGTAATAGCATCCATTGCAGTGTTTTATATAATGCTGTTTTTAAGCGATAGGGTATTTTTCCAGGGACTTATAGGGAACCTTGAAGTAAGTACCTCAGGAAGAAAAGCCAGGGTTAAATCCAGCGATTTCCAAAGGCAATCCCCATCATGTATTGCAATTGCAATGAAGGAGGTAAGGGTCCTCTTAAGGACGCCTGTATATCTTATGAATTCCATTGGAGGAGTAGTATTAATGCCTGTACTGATGGTAATATCCTTTTTCATAGAGGGAGAAGAGTCCCTTAGTATGATAAAAATGCTTTTGGAAACTAACCAAAGGATTGTAAATTTAATTGGAGTTGGGTTTATAGTTGTATTGGGTTTTCTTAACTCCGTCTGCTGTACTACATTTTCCAGGGAAGGTAAGAACATGTGGATTCAAAGGGTCTTGCCTGTAAGTACGAAGGACCAGATAATTGGAAGGATATTGTCATCCATGTTTGTACAGGTAATAGGAATTTTGGTACTATATGGAAGCATGGCGTATATAAGGGTACTGACTTTGGAAGGAGCATTAATAATTGCAGTATTGGGGCTTTTAGGAAGTATACCTGTTGGAGAACTGGGAATGATTATAGATGCCTATAGGCCTTTGCTCAACTGGGATAATCCTCAAAAGGCTATGAAACAGAATCTGAACGTGATAATATGCATGGGAATTGGAGGGTTATATGTATTTGGAGCAGGCTTTCTGATTTATAAGCTGATGGATACAGTTGACCTTTTAGTTATATACGGAATAGCAGCTGCAATATTTATAGTATCCTCATTAATACTTTACAAGCCCCTCGAGAAAATTATTGAAATGCGATTCAACAGTTTAGAATAAACAAGCGTAGTGGGTTCACTACGCTTATTTTATACCCTTGTGGCTTTCCATATTCCCTTTTTATAATGATAGAGAACCACAGCTACTTCTCCAATTTCAGACAATACAAAGCTTAACCATACTGCAATAACAGGCAGGTTAAGTATATTTGTGCTTAAGTACAGAAATGGTATCTGGATAATCCATCTGGATACTATGGATGCAAGTAAAAATGGAGTATTATGTCCTGAGCCGGTAAATACACATCCCAGTCCTATGGCCCATCCTGCCAGTATAAGTGAAGGAATCAGTATTCTAATCATGGTAATTCCTATTTCTATAACCGGTTTTTCATTTATAAAAAGCTTCATTATCTCTTCAGGGAATAATATGGCTACCAATGAAAATATTCCCATCATTACTGCATCTGCTAAAGCTGAAAACCTGGCTGTTTCCTTTGCTTTATCAATTTCATCAGCACCCAGGGCTTGTCCTACCATGGTGCTTGAGCCTGAAGACATGCCCATTATGGGGGTAAAGGCGAAGCCTAATAGCTTGCTTCCTATGCCTAAAGCTGCAACCGTGTTGGTTCCATATGTGGATACAAATTTAAGTGTAATCATGCTTGACAGGTTTCTCATGAGAACTTCTATGCCATTGGGCAAGCCAATTGTCAAAAGCTTTTTGTCTATTTCCTTATCCAGTTTAAGCAGCCCTTTTAAATCTATTTTAATCTTTGCTTTTCCATTTATAAGTATAAATAATCCCACTCCAAAGGCAACTACTGTGGATATTACTGTAGCCAGGGCAGCACCGAATACTCCCATATCCAATCCCGGGATATTGGTATATGGTATTTTATCAAACATGAATACCGGGTCCAGAATTATGTTTACCAGGGATGAAAATATCATTATGTTCATGGGAGTCTTTGAATCTCCCAAGCATCTTAAAGCAGTATTTACAGAATAGGATGCAAACATTATAGGAAGAAAGAATATCCTGATATATCCATAGTCCAAGGCTGCCTTTATGACCAGTTCATCCTTTGAGAAAAACCGCAATAAGGGTTCCAATATAATTGAAATGATTATTCCAGCAATTACAGCAACTAGCATTTTAAAAGTCAATGTCTGTTCCAGTATCCTTTTAGTTCTTTCCATATCGTTTTTGCCGTAGCTTTGGGTTAAGAGGGAAATGGAGCTGGAGCCAATTATTTCATTCAGTACAACAACTATCCAGAATATAGTTGAAAAAACTGTAACTCCTGCCACTGCATTGGCTGAAATCTTGCCAATCCAGTAAATATCAACCATATCATACATAGATTGCAGGGCATAGCCTATACTTGTAGGTAACGCAAGCTTAATCAGATTCATTTTTAAATTTCCTGTTAGTAGTTCATTTTGTTCTGCTGCCTTCACTTTAATTCCCCCTAGAAGTTAATATTGCAATTATTATGCTATTACAAATTCAGCTAGATGGCAATGAGAATTTAAGCAAAACCTGATATTAGAAGCAAAATTTTAATATATCATTTAATAAAATATTGATATAATGTTATTATACTGAAGTAAGGGGGAATTAGTATGAAGATATATATAAGTGCTGATATTGAAGGGGTTACAGGCGTAACCCACTGGGACGAAACGGAAAAGGGAAAAGAAGGATATAAGGAATATGCACAGCAGATGACATTGGAAGTAAAGGCTGCCTGCCAGGGAGCAATTAATGCAGGAGCAAATGAAATATGGGTTAAGGATGCCCATGACAGTGCAAGAAATATAGACCACAATCAATTGCCTAAAAACACTAAGCTCATCAGGGGATGGACCGGGCATATGTATTCTATGGTTCAAGGCCTTGATAGTACATTTGATGCTCTGATATTTGTAGGATATCACTCTGCAGGCGGAAGCGATAAAAGTCCATTGGCACATACTATGGACAATGGAAAGATTAATTATATTAAGCTAAATGGACAAATCCTAAGCGAGTTTTTGACCCATGCCTACATTGCTGCCTATTTAGGAGTTCCTGTTGTATTTTTAAGCGGAGACCTGGGGCTTTGCGATGAAGTAAAGAAGATAAATCCAAATATAGTTACTATTCCCGTAAAGGAAGGTATTGGAGGGGCTACTATCAGCATACATCCCCAGCTGGCTTTGGAATTGATAAAGGATGGAGTAGAGAAAAGCCTGAAGAAGGATTTATCCTTATATAAGATAGAATTGCCAGAGAAATTTGTGCTGGATATTAATTACAGAGAAAGCAGGGATGCTTCAAAAGCTTTGGATTATCCTAATATGAAATATAATGGGCCAAAGGAAGTAAGGCTTGAAACAGATGATTATATGGAAGTAGTAAGGGCTATTCAGTTTTTAGTATAATACAATAATATGGAAAAGGGAGTCAGTAGATGAGGTTATATTCCAGTAATGTTGAAGACAAGATAATAAGTAAAAAGATTCTGGCCATGATTCTTCCCATAACCCTGGAAGGCGTCCTGCAGATGACTACAAGTGTCATATCCATGGCAATGGTGGGAAGAATCAGCTCCATGGCAGTCAGTGCCCTGGGGATAAGCAGCAACATATTCAATATCATCTGGGCAATTTTCAAAGGAATTGCAACGGGAGTATCCGTATTTGTTGCACAGGCTCATGGTGCAAATAACTATGAAAAGATAAGAAAAATATCAGTACAGACCCTTTTATTCTCCTTTATGCTGGTAATGGTACTGCAGCAGCTGGTGTTTTGGAACGCAGAAAAAATATTGAATATATTCGATCCCAGTGAAGAACTGTTGTTTAATGCTACCATCTACTTGAAGATAACTTCATGGGGGTTGCCTTTCATAACCATAGTGCTAATAGTTGCAGGTGTTTTTCAAGGCATGGGAAATGCCAATACTCCTATGAAGGTAGCAATTATTATGAATGTGGTAAACATAATATTCAGCTATTTGTTTATATTTGGAGAATTGGGATTTAGTCCCATGGGACTTAAAGGAGCAGCCTATGCTTTGTTTATAGCCCAGTTTGTTTCAGCAGTTATAGGTTTTAAACTATTAAATGATAAGCTAAATATGGCAGATTTAGGGGGAAAACACACTAACAAAATAGGATTTGATGAGATAATTCCTGTATATAAGGTTGGACTTCCTGTATCCTTTGAAAGGATATTATGGCAGGGAGCTTCCATTTTTCTTACAAAGGCAATACTGACCTATGGAGAAACAGCCTATGCTGCATACCAGTTAGGACTGCAGGCTGAAGGAATATCCTATATGCCTGCAGGAGGATTTGCAGTGGCAGCTACTACGTTTATAGGATATGCCATTGGAGCCAAGGACATGGAAATGGGGAAGAAGTATTATAAGAAACTGACTAACTGGACAATTGTATTGACCATATTTACTGGAGGCTTACTGACCTTTTTCCCTGGTGCAATAATGAGAGTATTAACCAATGATTCGGATATTATTGAAATAGGCGCCAGATATCTGTTTGTAATGGGGTTGGTACAGATGCCTCAAAATGTAAAGGGAGTAATAGAAGGGGCTTTAAGAGGTGCCGGGTATACAAAGGCACCTACAGTAATAGCCATGATAGGCTTATGGTGTTTGAGGGTACCCCTATCCTTGTTTGGGGCATATGTTTTAAACACCAGCATCACATTTATTTGGATTGTATTTGGATTGGATTTGGTATTTAGATTCCTGTGCGACCTGGTACTGTTTAAAAGGAAGGATGTATTGAACAATACCAGAGTATTAATTGGAGATGAATAGACATGAAGAAGGATATAGCAAAGGAATTGCTTGAGAAGGAAAACTTAAGCTTAGTAGTGGTGAAGGACAATGAAGTAATATACAAAAGCTGTGATAAGAGCATAAGGCCTATGTACTATGCAGCTACCAGCCTTATTAATAAAGTAAGGGGGAGTTCCATAGCAGACAGGGTAATAGGGGAAGGAGCAGCAATGCTTTGCAGGATTTTAGGAGTCAAGGAAGTCTATCCTCCCCTTATATCAGAGACAGCAATTCAGGTATTGAAGGAGGCTAATATTCCTTTCAGCTATCAGGAGTGCTGCTCCTATATAATGAACATGAAAAAACAGGATTATGCCCTGTAGAAAAAATGGCTATGGAATCTGAAAATGAAGTGGACCTTTTAGAAAAGAGAAAGGGTTTTTTGGAAATAAACAACCCTCAATATGGTATAATAAAAACCAAATAAGAGGTGATTATATGAACTTGCTTATAAAGGATGTTGCTTTGCTTCCAATGGATGGAGAAAATGGCATAGTAAATGGCACAAATATTTACATTAAGGGAAACAGAATAGCCCACATAGGCGAAGTGAGGGAAGATATAAAGGTAGACAGAGTAATAGACGGGAGTAAAAAGCTAGCCATGCCAGGCCTCATAAACGCCCATACCCATATTGGAATGTCACTTTTTAGAAACTATGCTGACGACTTACCACTTCATGACTGGCTTACTAAAAAGATATGGCCTTTGGAAGCCAAACTGACAGCAGAAGACGTATACTGGGGTTCCCTGTTGAGCATGGTTGAAATGATACAATCTGGAACCACCACTTTTTGCGACATGTATTTCTTCATGGAGAAGGTGGGGGAAGGCCTTATTGAATCTGGCATGAGGGGAGCTATCGCTCGTGGTATTATTGAGGAAAAGGGCTTGGAAAAGGGAAAGATTGATTATTCCAGGAAATTGTATGATGAATGGAACGGAAAGGGAGAAGGAAGGATCAAGGTAATAGTAGCGCCCCATGCCCCTTATACGTGCAGCCCTGGGTATTTAAAGGAATTATTGGAACTGGCAATGGAGTTGAATACTCCTATACACATACACCTTTCTGAAACAAGAAAGGAAGTAGAGGATAGTCTAAATCTATATGGAAAATCTCCAATAAGGCATGCATATGATTTAGGGTTGTTTAAGCAGCCTACTATAGCTGCTCATTGTGTGCATGTCGATGAAGAGGATATTAGGATACTAAAGGATAACAATGTAAGTCCCGTATATAACCCAAGCAGCAACTTAAAGCTTGCCAGCGGATTTGCACCGGTGGATAGGATGCTTAAGGAAAATATAAATGTGGCACTGGGAACGGATGGGTCTTCAAGCAACAATAACCTGAACATGTTTGAGGAAATTCATATAGCTTCCATTGTCAATAAGGCGGTAAATATGGATGCCATATCTGTAAAGGCAATGGATGCACTGAAAATGGCAACTATTAACGGAGCCAGGGCTTTAAAATGGGATGATGAAATAGGGTCCATAGAAGTGAACAAGAAAGCAGATATAATATTGATAGACCTGGATAAGCCTCATCTATATCCACTGCATAATCTGGTTTCCCTGCTGGCATATTCAGTACAGGGTTCAGATGTGGATACAGTAATAATAGACGGCAACATTGTAATGGAGAATAGGGAGATTAAAACATTGGACGTAGAGAAGATAATGTACAATGCTCAAAAATTATCTGAAGAGCTTATACTGAGATAGATTCTTGAGGAGAGTCCTTATGAGTATATTAAATGGAGTAGATATCGTTAAGGTTTCAAGGATAGAAAAGCTCATGGATAAGCATAGGGATGTTTTTTTAAACAGGGTATTTACAGAAGGAGAAATTGGATACATTAAGTCCAAAAACTATAACCTGCAGACTGTTGCAGGATTATTTGCAGCAAAGGAAGCCATATCCAAACTATTGGGAACAGGCATTGGAAAAGTGAGCTTTAAACATATGGAGATTATACATGACGAGAATGGCAAACCCCATGTGTTATTACATGACATGGGATATGAGCTGTTTAAGACCTTAAAGATAAGAAATATCGAGATTTCGATATCTCACGAAAGGGATTATGCAATTGCATATGCTGTTGGAGAGGCTTTTAATGGAAAGGCAAGTGTAAATGTTCCAGTAAATATAATGAATATACTTCCAAAGAGAAAAAAGGATTCTCATAAGGGAGATTATGGAAGAGCTGGAATTGTTGCTGGAAAGAAGGGAATGACCGGAGCAGCCTATCTTGCCACCATGGCAGCATTGAGAGCTGGAAGTGGGCTGGTATATGCCATTGTTCCTGATACCATAAGCCAAATACTATCCATAAAGCTGACAGAAGCAATAATTAGACCTGTAGAGGATAAACAGAAAGGCTATTTTATATTGGATTCGTTAGATGAAATTATGGAAGTAATTAAGGATATGGATGTAATAGCTGTAGGTCCTGGAATAGGCGTTAATGAGGAAACTGTTCAGGTAGTCAGGAATATACTGTTAAATTATGATAAAACTATTGTATTGGATGCTGACGGGCTCAATTGCCTATCGGAAATGGGATTGGATATACTGTATGAAAGAAAAGGGGATACCATAATAACCCCTCATCCTGGGGAAATGTCAAGATTAATAGGAGTTAAAACAGGAGAAATACAGAAAAAGCGAGTAGAATATTCCCTGGAGCTATCGAATAAATATAATATTACAGTTGTACTAAAGGGAAATGGCACAGTAGTCGTTAGCCCAGACAAGGAGATATATATTAATACAACAGGCAATCCAGGCATGGCAACAGCAGGAAGTGGAGATGTTTTAACAGGCATAATAACCAGCCTGGCAGGGCAGAGAATTGGCACCCATGAGTCAGCGGTATTAGGCGTATACCTGCACGGGCTTGCAGGAGATTTGGCCAAGGCTTGCAAGGGTGAATATGGAATGATAGCAAGAGATATATTGAATAATATACCCAATAGTATAAAATATATAGAGATGATGAAGAATTGAAATGAATTTGAAAAAATATTATCAAAAAAAGAAGGAATATGTTTTAACATATAGAATAAATAATTAATGAACTATAATATAAAATATTTAACAGAGGGTGTTAGCGTGATTACATTGGATGAAGTAAGGCCTGTATGGGCTGAAATAAACCTGGACAATTTGGCTCATAATATGAGAGAAGTTAAAAAAAGCGTTAAAGAGGGAACATTAATAACTGCAGTGGTTAAGGCAAATGCATATGGCCATGGTTCTGTTTATGCAGCCAGAACATTTTTAAAGAATGGTGCTGATAGATTAGCTGTTGCAACGCTTGCTGAAGCTATAGAGCTTAGGAATGCAGGCATAGACGTACCAATACTGATATTAGGATATACTCCTGTTAGTCAATACTCTTCCGTAATTGAACATGATATTACTCAGACAATATACAATCTGGAAAGCGCTAGGGCATTTTCCCAGACAGCCGGTAAGCTAAATAAAACTGGTTATATTCATATTAAAATAGATAGCGGAATGGGAAGAATAGGATTCCTTCCAACTGATAAATCAGTCAATGATATATTAGAGATTTCAAAATTGCCTAATATAATGGTAGAAGGCATATTTACCCATTTTGCAACAGCAGATGAAAAAGACAAGACCTATACCTATACTCAATACGAAAGGTTTATGTATGTGATCAATAAGCTTGAGGGAAGAGGCCTTTCAATACCAGTTAAACATGTGTCAAATAGTGCTGCAATAATAGATCTACCCGATTTCAATTTAAACATGGTAAGGGCAGGAATTATGCTGTATGGATACTATCCTTCCGATGAAGTCCACAAGGAAAGGGTTAATCTATTGCCTGCCATGAGCCTAAAGGCCAGAATATCACATGTAAAGGCTGTGCCTGCGGATACAGGAATAAGCTATGGGCAGATTTTTGTTACAAAAAGGGAGTCTAAAATAGCTACAATTCCAATAGGCTATGCTGATGGATTTACAAGGATGCTATCCTCAAAAGGGGAAGCCTATATAAAGGGCAGAATAGTTCCAATAGTAGGCAGAATATGTATGGACCAGTGTATGCTTGATGTTACAGAAATAGAGGATGTAAAAGTAGGAGATGAAGTAATACTGTTTGGATACGAAGAAGGCTCATTAAATGCAGATGATATAGCAGCAAAATTAAATACTATAAGCTATGAGATACTGTGTATGGTAGGAAGAAGAGTGCCAAGAGTTTATGTACAGGATGGAGAAATAATTGCCGTAGATGATTATCTCATGAGGTAAAATATTGAATAAACATAGACCTATATTGACACAATTATTGTAAGAAATATATAATTTAGTTATATATTTTTGCAGGTTCTTTTTGTGCGTATATAGGAAACACTTTTCTTGGGGGTGCAAATTTAATGGCTGAAACTAAAAGGATTATGGTGAGTCTGCCAGATAGTCTTTTGAAGGAAGTGGATTTTATAGTTTCCATGGAGAAGAAGAACAGGAGCGAATTTGTGAAAGAAGCTATGAAATTCTATCTTCGTGAAAAGAGAAGGATGGAAGTATCTGAAAAACTTAAGGACGGATATCTTGAAATGAGCAATATTAACCTGGCTTTGGCTGAAATCGGGTTTGATCAGGATATGAAGGAATTGAACATGTATGAAATAAATTTAACTGGGTGTGAAAAAATGTGAATGTAAAAAGAGGGGATGTGTTTTACGCTGACTTAAGTCCCGTAATTGGCTCAGAACAGGGTGGGGTAAGACCTGTTCTGGTCATTCAGAATGATATAGGTAATAAATATAGCCCTACAATTATTGTAGCGGCTATTACCTCTCAAATCAATAAGGCAAAATTGCCAACTCACGTGGAAATCAGAGCTTCTGAGTACGGTCTTCCAAAGGATTCTGTTGTGCTTTTGGAACAAATCAGGACAATAGACAAGAAAAGGCTCAGAGAAAAGATTGGGAGATTTAATGATGAGATGATGAGTAAAGTGGATGAGTGTTTAAAAATAAGCTTAGGACTTATAGAGTTATAAAAAATAAGCATTGGAAAGTGCTTATTTTTTTCTTTTTATTTTCTTTAAAACTAAGGCAAACTATAGTATAATCAAATGAAGGATGAGCTAATATGAAAGAAGGTGCTGATTAATTGGTTAAAAAAGAGGATATTATCTATTCATGCAAATTAACCAGTGATCTTACCAGTGCTGAAAAAGAGGATTTCATTAAAGTATTTAATGCAGTTTTCAACATGAACTATACTATGGATTGGTTTGACTGGAAGTATATTAGAAACATATATGGCGATTCTTATATTGTGTTGGCTTATCATGATAATAAAGCCATAGGAGCCAGAGCATTCTGGCGAAATGACATTGATGGATTAAGATGTTATCAGCCATGTGATACAGCAGTTTTAAAGGAATACAGAGGCTTAGGAATATTTACAAAGATGACATTACTGGCATTGGACAATACAAAGGGAGCTTTCATATATAACTATCCAAATGAGAACTCAAGGCCAGGTTATATTAAATTAGGCTGGAAAATAAATAAATACTTCTATTTGAAGCCTGTATTGAACAAATCCAGGCTGGAGGATGAATGCAGGTATATTGAGGATGATTATTTGATATGGAGGTTTGCTGATTCTCCAATAAGCAAATTCTCATACTATGAAAGGAAAGGCCAGTCCTATTTGCTTTATAATAGAGGGAATAACATCTACTATGTATTGGGGAAATTTAACAGCAAAAATAATTCCCATTTCACCAGAGTTGATTCTCCTATTCTGTTTGTTTACACTGATAAGAAGGGATTTGTAAACAACTTCTTGAAGAATAGAGCAACCCTGGTTTCTTTCAACAATGGCTTTGACCCTGCCATTAATATAGATGTGCCTATATTCAAAGCAGATTACTTTTAATAAACCTAATAAATAAGGGGGATATAGCATGAATATAAAAAAATTAAATAAAACTTTTTTGGCTTTAGTTTTAGTTACGGCAGCATTGGGGACAACCATAGCTTTTTCAGAACCGGGTACAAAGGATGATCCTCTTGTTTCTCTAAGCTATTTGCAGAGTAAAATCGATGAGTTGAAGGAATATGTGGATCGAAGGATATCTGAAATAAAAGAGGACAAACCTCAGGAGGCAGCTTCCTTTGAAGTAGTGGAGCTGTTGGCTGGGCAATCCATTATTGGAGGTAAAGGTACTGAAATAATACTAAGGGGAGGTACCGAAAAAGGTGTTGGAAAAGCCATAGTGGTAGCTTCAGGAAATGATGGCTTATCAGACATTACAGAAGGGAAGGATTTAAAAAACGGTCAGGAGGTGCCATTAAACCATTTACTTATAGTGCCTAGAGATGACGGCAGAGGGGTTTATGCTGTAACTGATTCTGTCTATTTGGTAAAGGGAGATTATGAAATAAAATAATTTAATCAAAGGGTGTCAAAAGTGTTGAAAAAAATAGTTAAGTTATTGCTTAAATATCCTGTGAAAACGGCAAACAGGTTTTATGTTCGTGAATTCTATACAAATGGTCCCAAAAGGGATAAATATGAAGTGGATAGCATAGTGGATGCACTGGATAGAGTACTGGTGTTTTCACCTCATGTAGATGATGAAACCATTGGGCTGGGGGCAACTCTCATTAAATGCAAAGCCATTGGTGCTCAGATGGCACTGGTATACATGACTGACGGCAGCGGAAGTACCAGTGAATTATCAAGAAAAGAGCTTGTTGAGGAGAGAAAAAAGGAAGGATATATGGTTAAGGAGTCCTATGGGTTCCACAGCATATATTTTCTGGATAAGCCAGATGGGAAACTGGATTCCGGGGATAATGAGCTAATAGACAGGATAGTGGACATATTGAAAGTGGAAAAGCCTTCAGCAATATTCACACCTTTCCTGATAGACGGGCACACAGACCATGTGGAAACAACAAAGTCGGTTATCAGAGCTCTGGAGAAATATGATGAAAAATTTGACAGAATATATATGTATGAGGTAAACTGCCCTATATCTCCTCAATTGATTACAAATATCACATCCATGGACTATGCCCTATACAATGAAAAGGAAAGCAAATACAGTATATTTAAGTCTCAATGGGCTATGGGATTTGATGCTTTCAAGCTTCTGGATAGGGCAAAGGGGCTTTTGAGCGACAAAAAAAATGAGGTATATGGAGCAGAAGTATTTGTAAAAGCTGATTTGGATGTTCTTAAATCCATAAAGGAAGCTCTGGAATCAGAAGGATTTAATCCAGAAGAGTTTAAGCAGTTAAGCAGTGACTACAATGTAATACTGGCATTTAGAAAAAATAAGGATAAAAAGGAGAAGCTGAACAGCAGGGTAAGTGATATATTGACATAAATAAATGTTATGTGAAAGGAGGAAGCTCTTATTAGGGCTATTCATAATGAAAGTACTTCATTTAATAAGCGGGGGAGACACAGGAGGAGCCAAGACCCACATCATATCGCTGATGAAGCAGTTAAACAGGATGATAGAAGCTAAGGTAATTTGCTTTATAAAGGATACATTCTATTACGACCTGTTAAAAGAAGGCATCAACATTGAGGTATTCATGCAGAAGAGCAGAATGGATATGTCAGTTACAAAAAGGCTTGTAGACGAAATACAGAGAGAAGGCTATGATATAATACACTGTCATGGCGCCAGAGCTAATTTCCTGGCCATGTTTATTAAAAACAAAATAAACAAGCCTATGTTAACCACAATCCACAGCGATTACCGTCTGGACTTTCGGGATAATTTTTACAAAAGGATTATATTTACCCCTCTAAATGCCCTGGCATTGAGGAAGTTTGATTATTATATTGCAATATCAGATGAATTCAAAAAAATGCTTGTGGACAGAGGATTTAAGGAGGATAGGATTTTTGTAGTATATAATGGCATAGATTTAGAGGATGAACCTGCCTATGTAAGCAAGGAGGAATTCTTAAATAGATACAACATCGATGCCAAGGATAAGATAATAGCAGGAATTATTGCAAGGCTTGATTTGGTAAAGGACCATGAAACCTTTATTAAAGCTGCCAGGAAGGTATTGGAAAAAAGAAAGGATATTGTGTTTCTAATAGCTGGCAACGGGAAGGATGAAAATAGAATAAAAAGCATGGTGAAGGAGCTGAATATAGAGGAACACGTATATTTTCTGGGATATGTTGAAGACCAGTATTCCTTTTTCAATGCAATAGATATAAATGTATTGACATCAGTCAGTGAGAGCTTCCCCTATGCCATACTGGAAGGAGCCAAGTTTAAAAAGCCAATAATAAGTACAGATGTAGGAGGAATACACCACCTGATAAGGGATGGATACAATGGATGGCTTATAAAGGTCAGGGATTTTGAAACCTTGGCAGATAGACTATTATACCTTATGGAAAATAGGGAAATCATAAATACCATGGGGGAGAACCTCTATAAAAGCGTTGAAAACAGCTTTTCTTCTAAAAGCATGGCAGAATCCCATTACAATATATATGAAAAGATTGTACACATAAGGAGGTAATAAAATTGAAACTAATAGATAATAAGGGTAAGTTATTTGGTATTATAAACATCATAGACCTTATGGTTATAATATTGGTTGCATTATTGGCATATGGAGGAGTTACTCGATTAAAGCAAAGCCCTGTGGCTGAAGCAGAAACAAAAAAGGCCCTAGTAACTATAGAGATTTCAAATGTTAGAATGGCAACTGTAAATGGAATTGAAGTAGGAGATAAGCTGTATCATTATGATAAGGGGACTTTATTTGGAACCATAGTGGATAAGAAGGTTGAACCATATAAAGAGCCTGTTGAAAGCGGAGATGGCAGATGGGTATTGGCAGAAGTTCCGGAAAAATATGTAGTTACTTTAAAAGTAGAGGCAGATGCTAAAGATAGTGCAGATGTAGTAGTAATTGGCGGTGAACACACAAGAATAGGAACTCAGTTCAGATTGAAAAACAAGAAGGTAGCAGTAACGAGTACAGTTCTTGGTGTTGAAATTGAATAGGAAATTAGGAGTGATTGCATGTACAATAGCATTATTGTCAGAAGCCTGATGAGTATATGGAATGCTTTGGCTATTGGATACAAGCATAGCCTTTTAAATAGACTTGTTGTTTTTTTGCTTGGAAACATATCTAATCTAAGCAAAGGTTCATATGTTATAAGGTTTTTTACTTCCAACAGGAGCCTTTGGGAAGAGAGTTTATTCTACGCCATATTCTGCAGTTTAATAGACCTTATCAACAGATTAATAAATTCCATCAGGAATTGGGTTGAAAGATATAATTCTGGTAGCTTTGTTTATAATACAGTTTCTAGGCTATTTGGTACAGAGAGGAACATGATTCAGACCTTTTCTTTGTTTTTTATGGCTTTTGGATTGGGAATAGTAGTAAACAATATACTTAGAGGCTATTACTCAGGAAGGTCATATATTATATCCCTAATACTGATAATACTATCTGTTATCGGGTTAACTCAGGATATAGATGTAAGAGATATTTTAAAAGGAAGCTATGCTTTTAGGCTTATTGAAAGTATTTTTACAATAGATGAGGAAGTGGATAAATGGTGGTAGAAAACTTAAGGAGGAAAGAGCTGTTTTTTCCCATTATGTTGGGTGTAGCCTTTTCCTTGTTATATTACAACATGACATTGAGCTATTTTTCCATTGTTTTGCTTGGACTTTTGGGAGCAGTATTGATATTGTATGACATTAAAATAGGCATATATATGGAGATATTGGCATATCCCTTCTTGCCGGATATAGTCAATCTGCTCTTCATGATCTTATTAGTGGGAGTGTATATATTCAATATAGTATTTAAAAAGGTTAAGCCTTTGAATAAGCACAGCATGATTATGCCCATTATACTCTATATTGTGTTTATCACAATAAATACAGTTACATCCAGTGATATTGTGGGCAGCTTTAGAGATTTGGCAATCCACCTGACTTCCATTGGCTTTATTATTGTTATGGTAAATTCCATAGACAATAAAAGGGATTTTAACATATTGATAGTCCTGCTTGTACTTTCAGCCACTGTTGTTGCAGCCTATGGATTTTACCAGTTTGCAACAGGCGGAGTTGAAATGGAAGCCAAATGGGTTGATAAGGCAACAAATCCCGATGTACAGGCAAGGGCATATTCTGTATTTAGCAATCCAAATATATTTGCAGAGTATCTGATTATGATTATTCCCATATCTGTCAGCCTGTTCTGGTTTTCTAAGAAGATGCACAAGAAAGCATTGTTTTTAGCTACCAGCATGGCTTTAGCATTGGCTCTGTTGCTATCAATGTCCAGAGGCGGATGGATAGGATTTGCTTTCAGTGCTTTTGTGTTTATGCTATTTGTTGAAAAGAGGCTCTTGTTGTTGGCTATACCTTTAGGGCTGGGAGGACTGTTCTTCCTGCCGGATACAATATTGAACAGGATATTGAGCATAGCCAACTTTGCAGATTCATCCAACGATTACAGAATAAGGATGTGGAAGATTACACTGGAGCTTATAAGGGATAATTGGCTTGTAGGCGTTGGCTTTGGACATCTCCCATTTAAGGCAGCCTTTGGAAAGTATACAAGGACCATGCCTACTTATCATGCCCACAACACTTACCTTGAAACTATGGCAGAAATGGGAGTAATAGGGTTTATAGTGTTTATATCCTTCCTGTTTGTGCTGTTTAAATACTCTATAAAGAAACTGATAAAGGGAAATGATAAATACATTAAAATAGTATCCTCGGGGATATTGTCAGGATTGGCTGCAGTACTGGTACACGGGCTGGTAGAAAATATATTATATATACCTAGGATTATCACTACATTTTGGATACTTGTTGGACTTCTATTGACTCTTGTTCAAATCAAGGAGAAGCCTTAGGATATTAGTTAAGAAGGAGAATACTTATGAGTAGAAGCAAAAGGGTTCTTATATCCGGGTACTATGGATTCAATAACAGCGGTGACGATGCCATATTAAAAGCCATAGTCAAGGATTTAAAAAAAGCAGATGAATCTTTGGATATAGTTGTTTTATCCAATAATCCCCGATTAACGGAAGATGTATATAAAATTAAAGCAGTAAACAGGTTTAAAATAATAGAAGTAATAAGAGCTATTGGGAAATGCGACTTGTTTATAAGTGGAGGTGGAAGCCTCCTTCAGGATGTTACAAGTACACGCTCCATACTTTATTACCTGGCTCTTATGATGATGGCCTTAATATTTAGAAAGCCTGTTATGGTATATGCTAACGGTATAGGTCCAATTAACAAGAAGATGAACAGGATTTTGACCAGAGTAATATTAAACAGGGTGGATTACATTACCTTAAGAGATGAGGACTCAAAGGCATTCTTGCACCAGCTGGGAGTAACCAATGAGAATATTATTGTTACTGCAGACCCTGTATTTACTCTGGAAGGCAGTGAATCCAGCAGAATAGATGATATTTTTGCCAAAGAAGGCATTCCTACTGATAAGCCCTTAGTTGGGATTTCAATCAGAAAGTGGGGTAAGGAGGAAAGATTAATAGAAAATCTGTCTAAGGCGATTGAATATATGGTATCCAAATACTCTGTAAATGTGGTATTGATTCCTATGCATTATCCTGAGGACTTAATTATTTCACAGCAACTATTGGAAAGAATCAATAAGGGATGCTATATAATATCAAATAGATATGGCGTTGAGGACATTATAGGAATTATAAGGAAGACTGAGTTCATTATTGCCATGAGGCTGCATTCCCTTATATATGCAGCAGTTCAAAACATTCCTATGATAGGAATTGTATACGACCCTAAAATAAAGAGCTTTTTAAACTCTATAGATATGAATAAAATGTGCACAGTTGAGGACCTTCAATATAACGAACTAATTGAATATGTAGATTATATATGGGAAAACAGAGAAATATTAAAGGAAAGGCTAAAGAAATTGAATACAAGGATGAAAGAGGAAGCTATGAAAAACATACATATAGCTTTGAATCTTTCAAATAGCAGGTGATTTTTATGGAGAAGATAAGCATTTTTGGCATAAACATAGATAATATTACCTTTTATGATGCAACAGAATTGGTGAAGGAATATCTTAATGGAAATACATTGAAAGCCATATGTACTCCAAATACGGAAATAGTAATGGCTGCCAGGGATGACGCATATCTTAAGAATCTGATAAATGGCTTTGATTTGATAATACCTGACGGAATAGGCCTTATTTACGGGTCAAGGATAAGAAAAAAACCCTTGAAAGAAAGGGTAACGGGATTTGATTTATCCGTGAATATGCTAGAGATTGCAGATGAAAAGGGCTATAGCATATTTCTATTAGGGGGCAAGGAAGGAGTAGCCAAAAAGGCCAGCGAAAATATAATAAAAAAATATCCCAATATTAAGATTGCAGGAGTTCATAATGGGTATTTTAAAGGTAGCCACAATGGATATAAAGACCATGATGAGGAAATGAAAGTAATAGAGATGATCAATAGTAGCAAGCCGGATATAATATTTGTGGGACTGGGCTTTCCCAAGCAGGAAATATGGATATCAGAAAACAGGCATAGAATTTACGGGAAGGTTATAATAGGCAATGGAGGTACCATGGATATTCTATCCGGAAATGCCAAAAGGGCGCCTGTAGCATTTCAGAGATTAGGATTGGAATGGTTATACAGGCTGATGAAGGAGCCTTCCAGAATAAGAAGGCAAATGGCATTGCCTAAATTTATATTAGCTGTCATTTTTAATAGAGAAGCTGTTCAATAAAGGTGGGAGTACTATGAATAACAAAAATGCCAATGAGTTAATAATTTCCATAGCAGGAATAACCATAGGGACATTTTTGCTTGCGCTAGGCCTTGCCTGGTTTCAGGAGCCAAATATGATTGCACCGGGAGGAGTAACCGGGTTTGCCATAGTGTTTAAGAAGCTGACAAATATACCCGTTTATATAACAAACCTAGCTATAAATATTCCATTATTCATTATAGGCATAATAGTATTAGGGAAAAATTTTGGATGGAAGACGCTTTATGCCACATTGCTTCTATCACTGTTTTTGAGGATTATGCCTGAAAGGGCAATAACCCAGGATTTATTGCTGGCTTCCATATTTGGTGGTGTTATAGTCGGCATTGGGCTGGGAATAGTATTTAAATCCGGAGGTACTACTGGAGGAACTGACCTGGCAGGTTCCATACTGAACAAAGTGTTTCCGGTGCTTTCAATATCAAATTTTATGATGGCAATAGACGTACTGGTAGTAATATTTGCAGGAATTGTGGACAAAAGAGTTGAAACCAGCTTGTATTCCATCATATCTTTGTATTTGTCAGTTAAGCTGATAGATATCATTCTCGAGGGCTTTGGCTATGCAAAGGCGTTTATTATAATTTCGAATAAATCACAGGAAATTGGCAAAAGAATAATAGAGGATTTTGATAGAGGAGTTACACTGTTTAAGGCAAAGGGCATGTACACAATGGAGGATAAGGATGTGCTGCTGTGTGCAGTTAACAGATATCAGTTTTCCAAAATTAAGCATATGGTCTATGAGATAGATAAAAAGGCTTTTGTAATGGTTACTGATATATCTGAGGTATTAGGAGAAGGATTTAAGGAAATTGAGTAGCTAGGAGGTAAAATATGGATAAGTATAGCGACTTAAGGAAAATTGCATCTAAATTAAGAACTGATATTATAGAGATGTTAAGGGAAGCCAAATCCGGTCATCCGGGAGGATCTCTTTCAGCTTGCGAGGTACTTACTGCTTTGTATTTTAAGGAGATGAGAGTAGACCCAAATAATCCGGAATGGCCTGACAGAGACAGGTTTGTTCTATCCAAGGGGCATGGTGCTCCTGTATTGTATGCAGCACTGGCTGAAAAGGGATTCTTCCCAAAGGAGGAACTGATGAAACTCAGAAAAACCGGAGCTATGCTGCAGGGGCACCCTGATATGAAGGGAACTCCCGGAGTTGATATGACTACAGGCTCTTTAGGACAGGGATTGGCAGCAGCCAATGGCATGGCATTGGCAGGAAAACTCGATAAAAAGGACTATAGGGTATATGCCTTAATAGGAGATGGAGAGGCACAGGAAGGCATAATCTGGGAAGCTGCAATGCTTGCTGCCCATTATAAACTGGATAATTTAACTGTATTTATGGACCACAACAGATTGCAGATTGATGGATTGAATAAAGAGGTTATGAATATAGAGCCTATAGATGAGAAGTTCAGAGCCTTTGGATGGCATGTCATAAACATTGATGGACATTCCTTTGAGGATATATTTAATGCCTTGGAAGAAGCTAAGAACACAAAGGGGAAGCCTACAATGATCATTGCAAATACAGTTAAAGGAAAGGGAGTTTCATTTATGGAAAACCAGGCAGGCTGGCATGGCAAAGCACCTTCTGAAGAAGAAGCTAAAAAAGCTATAGGTGAAATAGGGGGCGTTATAAATGGCTAATATGATTGCAACAAGGGATGCATATGGCGAAGCACTAAAGGAATTAGGCGGAATTTGTGAAGATATTGTTGTGCTTGATGCAGACCTTTCAGGGTCCACCAAGACATCAGTATTTAAAAAGGAATATCCACACAGGTTTTTCAATGTAGGAATAGCTGAACAGAATCTTATCGGCACTGCAGCAGGATTGGCTACTGCAGGCAAGATACCCTTTGCAAGCACCTTTGCTGTATTTGCTGCTGGAAGAGCCTTTGAGATAATTCGAAACTCCGTTGCCTACCCAAAGCTGAATGTGAAGATTGCTGCTACCCATGCAGGATTGACTGTAGGCGAAGATGGGGCAACCCACCAGGCTCTTGAGGATATTAGCCTTATGAGAAGCCTTCCCAATATGGTGGTATTATGTCCTGCAGATGCAGTTGAAACCAAGAAGTGCATCTATAAGGCAGCGGAGTATAAGGGTCCGGTATATATAAGGCTTGGAAGAAGCAAGGTACCTGTAATATTTGATGAAAGCTATGAGTTTGAAATTGGCAAGGGAGTACAATTGAAGGAAGGCAGCGACATTACGATAATTGCTGCCGGAGTAATGGTGGCAAAAGCCCTGGAAGCAGCAGAAAGGCTGGAGAAGGAAGGTATATCAGCCAGAGTTATAAACATGCCAACCATTAAGCCAATTGATAAGGACATTATAATAAAGGCAGCTAAGGAAACAAGGGGAATAGTTACAGCAGAGGAGCACAGCATAATTGGAGGCCTGGGAAGTGCTGTTGCAGAGGTATTGTCAGAGAATTATCCTGCTCATATGGTGAGGATTGGGACTATGGATACCTTTGGCGAATCAGGGGATGCAGAAGAGCTCATGGAGAAGTATGGCTTAAGTGTGGGAAACATTGTAGATAAGTCCAAGAAACTATTATCAAAATAGTTCTGTTGTGAATATAATATAGCACCATAAATATTTTGGTGCTATTTTTGTATTATAAAACATAAACCTGAATCCTGTAGAATATTATGATATAAGAGAAAATCTACAGGAGGTAATGTTATGAAAAAGCATTATGTCGTAATTGGTATATTAGTAGTAATCATGCTTGGAATAATCATTACTACCAAGATAGTGAACAAGGGTGATGCTGAAGTGAAGTTTAAGGTTTTGGAATCATCAGAAATACCGGAAAAGATTAAGGAGATTCTTCCCAAGTATTTGTCAGAGGAAAAGGCTTTAACCTGCAGGCTGAATGATGAGATATATGTTGTAGTAACCAGAGGCGAAAAGAGGACAGGAGGGTATAGTGTAGAAGTAGATAGCATAATAAAGGAAGAGAGAGGAGAAGGGGAGTTTGATATTACAGTAATTGCAAAATATAGCGATCCAGATGAAGATGATATAGTTACACAAGGGTTTGACTATCCATTTACAATTGTAAAAACCAATCTGGATGAAATGCCAAAGAGCATAAACCTACAGGTAAAATATGAGGATTAATTGGCTTATTATCTGCAGTATATAATCTCCTCATCGGTAATAATAATGTCTACAGGTATATCAAATTTGCCTACAGGAACCTTTTCCTGTAGCTGCAAATGAAAGCATATTCCAATTTTCAGCACATTTAATCTGCTTAAGAATCTGTCATAGTATCCTCCCCCATAGCCTACTCTATACCCATCCTTGGAGAATACAACACCAGGTACCAGAACTAAATCCACTATATCTGGGGAAACTTCTCTTATATATTCCTTTTTAGGTGTTAATATGTTGTAAAATCCCATTTCTAATTCTTTATCAAAATCCAATATTTCTGATACCAGTAACTCTTTTTTTTCTGGAATTGTTATGGGAACCCCTACTCTCTTTCCAATGGCAAGTGAATGCCTTATTATATTGTGGGTATCCACTTCTTCCTCGGTGCTGATAAAGGTAAATATGAAATGGGATTTTTTATACTCTTCCAAATCAAATAGAGTGCGTTGAATTCTTTTTGATTTTTCCTCCCTTTCAATCCTTGTCATTCCCCTTCTTTTCAGTATCATTTCCTTTCGCAATGTTTTTTTATCCAAAATTACCACCCTTTTCTGTTTATTTATTAAATAATTTATATTATAATATATAACTAAAGTAAAGTGTTAGATTTAAGATATTATATAAAAATTATGTTTTATTCTAAAATAGTATCCCAATTAAATTGTGCTATAATTATTTCATGGGATATAAATCTCATAGATATTGAGGTGAATGTTGTTGATAAGATTTGTAAATGTAAATAAGGAATATAAAAATGGAGTTAAAGCTCTTTCAAATATAAATCTGTTTATTGATAAAGGGGAATTTGTGTTTCTGGTAGGGCCAAGCGGTGCTGGAAAATCTACTCTGATAAAGCTCATTTTAAAGGAGGAAAATCCTACAGAAGGTAGAATATATTTGAATAACAGGGATATTACATATGTAAAAAACAGAAAGATTCCCTATATAAGAAGAAGCGTTGGAGTTGTTTTTCAGGATTTTAGGCTTCTTCCCAATAAAACAGTATATGAAAATGTGTCCTTTGCAATGGAAATCATAGGAGCCCATCCAAAGGACATAAGAAGAAATGTGCCAATGGTATTAAGCATGGTTGATTTAAGCGATAAGGCTCACAATTATCCCCATGAGCTTTCAGGAGGGGAACATCAGAGAGTTGCTATAGCCAGAGCTATTGTCAACAGCCCACCAATACTTATTGCAGATGAGCCTACAGGGAATCTGGATCCTGAAACTGCATGGGGTATTATGAAGGTATTAAGGGATATAAACAGACGTGGGACAACCATTCTAATGGCAACTCATGCTAAAGACATAGTAGATGCAATGAAAAGGCGAGTTGTAGAAATTGAAAAAGGTGTTATAGTAAGGGACGAAGAGAAGGGTGTGTATGAGCATGAGATTCCGGGTTATTAAGAATATATTAAAACAGGGTTTTAAAGGCCTATGGAGAAATAAGGGGATGGGACTAGCTTCCGTCACATCCATAACAGCTGTGCTGGTTATATTAGGGATATTTCTAATACTTATACTAAGCCTAAACAATGTAGTAATGGATACAAGGGAAAAGTTTGATGAAGTACAGGTATTTTTGGAAGATGAGATAACAGCTTCTCAAATTGAAGAAATTGAAAACAGAGTCAAGGAAAGCGATAAAGTAATATCCGTAATATTTAAATCAAAGGACCAAGCATTGGAAGAGATGAAGAAAAGCTGGGGAGATGAAGGGTACCTGTTAAACGGGCTGGAAACAAATCCATTGCCCCATACTCTCATAATAAAGCTAAAGGATATTGAATATGCTGATTCAGTAGCAAAGTCCATTGAAAACATGGAAGGCATAGAGGAAATACAATACAATCAGGATATAATTGAAAAGCTGGTATTGTTTTCAAACTATATCAGAAACGGAGGTCTGGTTGTTGTATCCATATTGCTTCTGGTTTCAGTATTTATAATATCCAATACCATTAAGCTGACTGTAACAGCCAGAAAGACTGAAATAAACATAATGAAATATGTAGGTGCGACAAATGGATATATAAGAGGCCCTTTTGTTATAGAAGGACTGCTATTTGGCTTAATTGGAGCCGTTATTTCAATACTGATTGTAAGCTACGGATATAATTACTTCTTCAATGCAGCAAGTGATAAGCTGTATGTATTGTTTACAGTCTATCTGGTACCTCCTAAGGCTCTGATGAAGGACGTTATGATAATATTCATAGCAATTGGGGCTGGAATCGGCGCTTTGGGAAGCCTTGTATCCATGAAGAGATTCTTAAATGTTTAATAAGGAGGCGATGGATGGCATGGGGCACTATAAGAGATATATATTTATTGTTCTAGCTTTTGTACTTGTTTTTAACTATGTATTTGCGTTTGCAGATGATACTATTGAGGATTTAAGAAGAAAAAAACAGGATGCAGAAAACCAGGTAAAAAGCGCCGAAAAAAGAATTGAAGAATTAAAGAGCAAAATTCAGGATGTAAAACAGCAAATTGATGAACTGGACAAGCAGATGGATTTAGCTGCCACTGAATTGGACAAGGTGGAAAAGCAACTTGAAATATTAAATCAGGAAATAGAGAAAACCACTAAGGAGCTGGAGGAAGCAGAAAAGAATATTGAAGAAAAACAAGATATATTCAATGAAAGGCTAAGAGTTATGTATAAGAAGGGAAGCGTAGGATTTTTGGAAGTATTGTTAGCCTCTGCCGATATTGGAGATTTTCTTGCCAGGCAGAATATGATACAAGCCATAGTGGACCATGATACACAGCTTATCAGGTACATGAAAGAGCAAAAGGACATTGTTGAGCAAAAAAGTGTTCAGTTAAAGGCTCAAAGGGCTTCACTGGAGGCAACTAAAACTGCATGGGAAAGAAAGAATGACGAATTATTACAGGCTTCAAGGGCAAAGCAGCTTCTAATGGAGGATTTAGAGCAAGATAAAAAAGAAGCAGAAAAGATGTACGATGAGCATATACGGGAAGCAAAGGAATATGAATCAAAAATAGCTCAGTTGATGAGGGTAAGTGGACCTTATTCTGGTGGCAAAATGGGATGGCCTGTACCTGGACATAATGAAATATCTTCTTATTTCGGATATAGGGTTCATCCAATATATAAAGTTAAAAAGCTACATACAGGAATAGATATACCTGCTCCAATTGGTACCAGCGTAGTTGCAGCAGCAGATGGAGAGGTTATATATTCAGGAACACTGGGAACCTACGGAAAAGTCGTTATGATAGACCATGGCGGAGGAATTGCAACCTTGTACGCCCATAATTCTTATTTGGTAGCAAAAGAGGGAGATAAGGTTAGTAAGGGAGATATAATAGCAAAGGTAGGAAATACAGGTGCATCAACGGGGCCACATTGTCACTTTGAAGTAAGAGAAAATGGTGCTTATGTTGATCCTATACCATGGTTAAAGGGGAAATAATCCCCTTTTTATTGTTTAGGTGGTATAATGTAAATGTATATTTAATAAAATAGAATACATAATTAACTATTATGGGGTGAAAAAATGTCAAGCAAAAAATGGATAACTATAATGATACTGATTGTAATAATTACCAATGTGCTTACTTTTACATTGAGCAATATCATAGCATTGGAATTCAATAATAAGGTAATAGTGCCTGCAAAAGAGTATGAATCAATGGTGTCTACGTATATGAAGTATTCTAAGATTATGGAATTGGAGAAATATATAAAATCTAATTTTTTATATGATGTGGATGACGAAAAGCTTATGGATGGCCAAATAAGAGGAATGTTTGAATCCCTTGATGACCCCTATTCTGTGTATATGGACCCTGATGAATTCAAAAGCTTTACCGAGCAGAATGAAGGAGTTTACGGAGGAGTTGGAATCATAGTAACTCCGGGAGATGACAATCTGATTACAGTAGTATCACCCATAGAAGGAACTCCTGGTGATAGAGCTGGAATAAAAACGGGTGATAAGATTGTAAAGGTAAACGGAGAAGAGTTTACTGCTGACAGAATGGATGAAGCTGTAAGGAAGATGAAGGGGGAACCCAATACAAAGGTAACAATTACAATTCTAAGGACTGACAAGGATGGAAATAAGGAATATTTGGATATTGAAATAATCAGGGAAGAAATCAGGCTGGATACAGTGAAATCAGATATTGTAGAAGGCAATATAGGATATATAAATATTACATCCTTTGATGAACTGACCTATAAGGATTTTAAAGAACACCTGAATAATCTGCTGAAGAAGAACATTAAAGGCCTTATTCTGGACTTGAGAAACAATCCTGGAGGACTATTGGATATATGTGTAGATATCGCAGATGAGCTGCTTGGAGAAGGTATAGTAGTATATACCGAGACGAAGGATGGAGAAAGGCAATATGAGTATTCAGGTAAAAGTGCAGTTACACTGCCATTGGTAGTGCTTGTAAATGAAGGAAGTGCCAGTGCCTCGGAAATTCTGGCCGGAGCTATTAAGGACCATAAAAGAGGATTGCTGATTGGAAATAAAACATTTGGCAAAGGAATAGTTCAAAGGATTAGAGGGCTAAAAGACGGTTCAGGATTTAAGCTTACAGTATCAGAATACTTTACACCAAACGGTACAAGTATACACGGTATAGGAATAGAGCCAGACATTACTGTAGACCTTCCTGAAGGAATAATGGAAATTGGACTGGAAAACTTAAAGGAAGATACCCAGCTTCAGAGAGCAATAGAGGAAATAAAGAATATGTTATAATATAGTGCTTTGAGGTTAAGGAGGTTAGAAATGTATTCCTTACTGGAGATTTTTTATTTTGCTGTAATTAGTGTATTAAATAGCACTATATATCCATATTTTTGGGTTTGCGTCCTTATAGCATTTCTTCAATACAGTAAAATAGGAAGAATAGAAAGGGATATATCAGGTGCTTATAAAAAATCTCCTCTGCTGAATACATTTCAGGCTTCCTTTTTTGGTTTGTTTGGAGGAATATTGGGAAGTATTATTTTCATATATCTAAAAGTTATAATAGACCAGAAGGATTTTCTGTTTATACTTCCTTTAGCCTTGTTGCTTTCTGTTATCCATCCCAGATTTATATGCTTTTCATATTCTGGAGGCATAATAAGCCTTTTAAGTTTATTAACTGGATGGCCGGTTATAAATGTTACTGGCATCATGTTTGTAGTTGGTGTTCTTCATCTGGTGGAAAGCGTGCTGGTTTTACTGGATGGAACCAGGACTAAAGTTCCTATTATTATGGAAAACAATGATAGATTAGTTGAAGGATTTGCACTTAACAGCATTTGGCCTGTACCCTTTACCATTTTTATCAATGGAGGGATTCCATATCCAGCTACCCTGTTGGCTATACTTGGATACGGGGATTATACATTATCAGATAATCCCAGGAAAAAAGTCAATGAAAGCGCAAGCCTTCTGTTTACATTCAGCATTTTATTAATCATACTTGCCAGGCTGTCTATGGAGTATAATCTGTTTAAATACATATCAGCCATATTTACACCTTTGGCACATGAAATAATAATTGCACTGGGAAAGCATAAGGAAAAAGGCATAGGCAATGTTTATAATTCACAGGATGAATTTGAGCATGCCTTTATAATAGAGGAGGCAAAGCTAATAATTTGGAAAGCCTTAAACAACATCAAAGGGAAAAAGCTAACCTCTAAAAACTAAGGCGAACCTTTAGGTTCGCCTTAATTTGATATGCTTAACTTGTTTAAATCTACGCAGTATATATTGTTCATATTTCTGTCGCTGCCTGAAATAGTCAGCGATATATAGGCTTTTTCCTCATCTGGATTATAGAACAGGTTAGGGCTATTAACTCTATACTTTGCAATTACTGCCCTGTCGCTGACATGGTATTTTATAAGATTGTATTCATTGCTGAAATTAGCATTTTCAACAAATAATATGGTTTCATCATTGAGCTTATAATAGTTTACGATATTGTAATCCAGGCTGTTCATGATGCTGTTTTTTTCAATATTATAGAATTTCATCATGTTTTTGTTTATATCTTCATCATTTGTGAGATAGACTATATTCTTATCATCAAAAAATGCAGGTTTAAAGCCGGTTCCTATTTGTTCCATATTCATATTACCATCTATCAGGAATATATTCTTGTTTATGCTAAGTTCATCTGCTTCAGTGAAAACTATCATATTTTCCAATATATCAAAGGATTCTATTACTTTGTTAAGCTCCAGCTCCTTTTTTAGTCTGTTTTCAACAATATTATATGTAAATATGGTTGATTTTTCACCGTCAACATCGATTATACAGAGTTCATTGTCATTTTTCCACTTAAGGAGCTTAGGATGAAAATAATCTGGCGGAGTAATTTTGTAGGTAATCATTTTGGAAAGCTCAACTAAGAATATTTCAGCTTTAGAGTCATCCTTTTCAATTAATGATATATATTCACCCTTAGGATTAAAGCTTGCACTATAAATCTTATATTTGGTTGTATATATTTTTCCTTTTTCTCCGGTATTCACATGGTAAGTCCATAGGCTGTCATATTGAATGTCATTGTTGCTGTGTATCTTTTTGTATAGGACAAGCTTATTAGGGAGGTATCCCATTAAAAATCCTTCATCTATGTAAGTGGAAATCGTTTCCTTATCATAGTCCAAAATTTCTCCAGATAAGGCATCTGCTGTAACTTTCAGGTTAGACAGTGGAGATTTGGAGTCCTTTTTATGTATCAGATTGGTAAAAATAATATTCCACTGTATGCTGTCTTCATTTTTTATCAATTCAACTTGTGGAGTAGTATTTGATTCAATTTTAAATTCTCCTCGGATTTTATCTATTATCTGATTTCTGTTGAATTTTAGCGATATAGGTTCATAATTCTGTGGAATTATATTAAAGCTCAGATTCTCAATTTTAGCTTCAATTGGCTCTTCTATTATTACTGTTGCCTGTGGAATGGCAAACTGGGTTTTGCTGTTATCAAATAATGCTGATATGTAAAGGGTAATGGTATTACCTGTTTTAGTAACCTTATCTATGTTAATTCCGGAACATTCCACTATGCCAGTGGAAACTATTAATTTAAGCTTTCCGCCTTCTCTTATGGCTTCCACCATAGGGTTAATTGACTGGAATCCTTTGGATAATATAATCTTTTCTACTTCATAATCGATAATTTGCTCTTCAACAGTTTTACTCGTACTGGAAAGGGGTACTTTTCTTATACGGCTACATCCAACCATCAATACAGTTACAGCAACAAGAAGGAATAATTTTTTTATCATGGTTGTTACCTCCTTTTTTATTAGTTTATACTAATAAATGAGATTGTTCAATAATTTTTGATTTAAAAAATTTTTGACAAGAAAATATAATATTATATAATAGAATAAGAACTTATGTTCAATTTGAGGTGAATTATATGAACAAATTTAAGATAGAGTCTGAATTTAAGCCAACAGGGGACCAGCCAGAAGCTATTGAAAAGCTTGCCAATGGCATAATGAAAAACTATAAACACCAGACTTTGCTTGGAGTTACTGGTTCAGGCAAGACATTTACCATGGCAAATGTAATTGAAAGGGTACAAAAGCCTACACTGGTAATTGCCCATAACAAAACACTGGCATATCAGCTGGCAAGCGAGTTCAAGGAGTTCTTTCCTAATAATGCAGTAGAGTATTTTGTATCCTATTACGATTATTATCAGCCTGAAGCCTATGTACCCCAGTCTGATACCTATATTGAAAAGGATGCATCCATAAACGATGAGATTGATAAGCTGAGGCACTCTGCAACAGCAGCATTGTTTGAGAGAAGGGATGTAATAATAGTAGCCAGCGTTTCCTGCATATACGGATTGGGAGACCCCATTGATTATGAAAAACTGGTTATATCCTTAAGGCCTGGCATGGTTAAAAGTCGGGAAGAGATAATGAGGAAGCTTATAGATATCCAATACATTAGAAATGATGTGAATTTTGTAAGGGGCACATTTAGAGTAAGAGGCGATGTACTGGAGATATACCCTGCCGGTTCCAGCGGCAACACCATAAGGGTGGAATTCTTTGGAGATGAAATTGACAGGATAGTGGAGGTAAACCACCTGACTGGAGAGGTTATAGGTGCCAGAAACCATGTTTCCATATTTCCTGCATCACACTATGCAACATCCCCTGAAAAGCTGGAAAAGGCAATAATAAGCATTGAGGAAGAGCTGGAAGAAAGATTGAAAGAACTGCGTTCTCAGAATAAACTTCTGGAAGCTCAGAGGTTAGAGCAGAGAACCAGATATGACATAGAGATGTTAAAGGAAATGGGATTCTGCCAGGGCATAGAAAACTATTCAAGGCATTTAAGCGGAAGGGCGCCAGGCAGCAGGCCATTTACATTAATAGACTATTTCCCAAAGGATTTTTTGATAATAGTGGACGAATCCCATGTGACCATTCCACAACTGGGAGGTATGTATGAGGGAGACAGGTCGAGAAAGATGAACCTGGTTGAATATGGATTCAGGCTACCTTCAGCTTTAGATAACAGGCCTTTAAAGTTCAGCGAATTTGAAAGCCTGGTAAATCAGATAATATATGTATCAGCTACACCAGGCCCATACGAAAGGGAACATTCTCAACAGATTGTAGAGCAGATTATAAGGCCCACAGGCCTATTGGACCCTAAAATAGATGTAAGGCCTATTGAACATCAGGTTGACGATCTGATTAATGAAATAAGAATAAGAGCAGCCAGAAATGAAAGGGTACTGGTAACTACTTTGACCAAGAAAATGGCCGAGGATTTGACAGATTACTTCAAGGAAATAGGCATAAAAGTTACTTATCTTCACTCTGATATTGAAACCATAGAGAGGATGAAGATAATAAGAGATTTAAGGCTAGGAAAATATGATGTTCTAATAGGCATAAACCTGCTGAGGGAAGGGTTGGACCTGCCTGAAGTTTCCCTAGTGGCTATACTGGAAGCTGACAAAGAAGGATTCTTAAGGTCTGAAACCTCGCTAATACAGACTATTGGAAGAGCTGCCAGAAATGCATCAGGACAGGTTATTATGTATGCAGACCACATTACTAAATCCATGAAAAAGGCCATAGATGAAACAAACAGGAGAAGAGAGATACAAAGTAGATATAACAAGGAGCACAATATTACTCCAAAGACTATTGTTAAAAGCGTAAGGGATGTAATAGAGGCTACAATAGCCCTTGAAGACGAAGAAGAATATAAGGTGGATTCATTGAATATGGAAGATTTGGACTCAATGATAGAAAGCCTTAAGGAAGAAATGCTTAAGGCAGCTGAAGAGCTTAACTTTGAAAAGGCAGCTGAACTTAGGGATAAGATGATTGAACTGAAGAAGATGAAAGAGGCTGGACTTAAATAAAATGGGAGGTAATTAAAGTCACAATTGGAGAAAAAGAGGTGAAAAGCTATTGAATAAGGATAAGATAATAATAAAAGGTGCAAAGGAGCATAACCTTAAGAATATAGATTTGGAACTTCCAAGGAACAGCTTTATAGTTATAACAGGGCTAAGTGGTTCAGGCAAATCTTCCCTTGCCTTCGATACCATATATGCAGAAGGGCAAAGAAGATATGTGGAAAGCCTATCCAGCTATGCCCGTCTATTTTTGGGACAAATGGAAAAGCCGGATGTAGATTATATTGAAGGCCTTTCGCCTGCAATAGCCATTGATCAGAAAACAACCAGCAGAAACCCCAGGTCTACAGTAGGAACTGTAACAGAAATATATGACTATTTAAGGCTATTGTTTGCCAGGATAGGAACTCCTTATTGCCCAAAATGCGGAAAGGAGATATCAAGCCAGACTGTAGACCAGATGGTTGATAGGATAATGGAGCTTGGGGAAAGAACCAGAATACAGATTCTAGCCCCTGTAATAAGAGGTAAAAAGGGGGAGCATAAGAATGTAATAGAAAACATAAGAAAAGAAGGCTATGTAAGAATAATTGTAGATGGGGAAATGCATGAAGTAACTGATGATATAAAGCTGGAGAAAAATAAGAAGCACAGCATTGAAATAGTAGTAGATAGAATTATAGTTAAGGAAGGAATTGAAGGAAGGCTTACAGATTCACTGGAGACAGCGCTAAAACTGGGAGATGGATTGGTAATAGTAGATGTTATTGACGGTGAACCCATTATGTTCAGCCAGAAGCTGGCATGTCCGGATTGTGGCATAGCAATGGAGGAGCTATCCCCAAGGATGTTCTCCTTTAATAGTCCTTATGGAGCCTGCCCTGCATGTAATGGTATAGGATACTACAAGAAAATAGATGAAGAACTGGTCATACCAAACTTGGAACTGAGCATAAACCAAGGGGGTATAGCACCTTTCAGCACTACAGGCGAGTCTACCTATTATTATCAGATAATAAAGACTCTGGCTGAGGATAATGGATTTGATATGGATACACCCTTGAAATTTGCTCCAAAGAAGTTTATGAATGAGCTATTATATGGCACAGATAGGGAGATAACTTTTACTTTCAATAGCTACTATAGCGATGTAAGAACCTATAAGGGAAAATTTGAGGGAATTATTTCAAATCTTGAAAGAAGATATAATGAAACCAACTCTGACTATATTAAAAACAAGATAGAAGAGTATATGGCGGAAATACCCTGTCCGGAATGTAAGGGGAAAAGGCTGAAGCCTGAGGTTTTGTCTGTAAGAGTTGGAGGGCTCAATATTGCAGAGGTTACAGACTTATCCGTTGCAAAGGCCTTGGATTTTTTCGAAAACCTGGATTTAAACGAAACCCAAAGGCTTATTGGCAATCAGGTACTTAAGGAGATTATAAAGAGGCTTACATTCTTAAAGGATGTTGGATTAGACTACCTTACACTTTCAAGAAGTGCAGGGACTCTGTCTGGCGGGGAATCCCAGAGAATCAGGCTTGCAACCCAAATAGGTTCCAGCCTGGTAGGAGTGGTATATGTTCTGGATGAACCAAGCATAGGACTTCACCAGAGGGATAACAATAAGCTGTTGAATGCATTGAGGAATCTGACGGATTTAGGCAATACGCTTATAGTAGTGGAGCATGATGAGGATACCATGTATGCAGCAGATTATATTGTGGATATAGGGCCAGGAGCAGGTGTACACGGAGGATATGTAGTTGCACAGGGAACTGTTGAAGATATAAAGAAGAATCCTAATTCCATAACAGGGCAATACCTGTCTGGAGTAAAAAAGATAGAGATACCCGAAAAGAGGACTCCTCCAAACGGGCACTGGCTTGAGATAATAGGCGCAAGGGAAAACAACCTCAAGGATATTGATGTAAGGATTCCCCTTGGAGTATTTACATGCGTTACGGGAGTATCCGGCTCAGGAAAGAGTTCTCTTATAAATGAGATACTGTACAAGGCCTTGGCTCAGAAGCTTAACGGAGCCAAGACAAAGCCTGGAAAGCATAAGGAGATAAGAGGAATGGAATACCTTGATAAGGTAATAGTAATAGACCAGTCCCCAATAGGAAGGACCCCAAGGTCAAATCCAGCAACATATACAGGCGTGTTTGATTACATTCGCGATGTATTTGCAATGACTCCTGAAGCAAAGATGAGAGGATATGACAAGGGAAGGTTCAGCTTTAATGTAAAAGGCGGCAGATGTGAAGCCTGTAAGGGAGATGGCATATTAAAGGTGGAAATGCATTTTCTGCCGGATGTATATGTACCATGTGAAGTATGTAAGGGAAAAAGATATAACAGGGAAACATTACAGGTAAAATACAAGGGAAAGAATATTTCCGATGTGCTGGATATGACAGTAGAGGAAGCATTGGAATTCTTTGAAAACATACCCAGGATTCAGAGAAAAATACAAACCCTCTATGATGTAGGATTAGGATATATTAAACTAGGCCAATCTTCAACAGAGCTATCCGGTGGAGAAGCTCAAAGGGTTAAGCTGGCCACAGAGCTGAGCAGGAAGAGTACAGGCAGGACTGTGTATATACTTGATGAACCAACTACAGGCCTTCACATGGCAGATATCCATAAGCTAATAGATGTTCTAAGAAAGCTTGTGGAAGGAGGAAATACCGTCATAGTAATAGAGCATAATCTGGATGTAATAAAGACAGCTGACTATATAATTGATCTTGGGCCTGAAGGAGGAGACAGGGGTGGCACTATAGTGGCCACAGGGACACCTGAAGAATTGGCAGAAGTTGAAGAATCCTATACAGGGCAGTTTTTGAGGAAGGTTTTAAAGAGATAAAAATGGTATATAAAAACATAGTGGAAGGGATATTTATTAAAAGGCCCAATAGATTTGTAGCACATGTGTTAATTAATGGGAAGGAAGAGATAGTTCATGTTAAGAATACAGGAAGATGCAAGGAGCTATTGGTACCCGGAGCTAAGGTTATACTGGAGGATTGCTTGCATCACAAAAACAGGAAGACAAGGTATTCACTGATTGCAGTGTGGAAGGGCCATATGCTTGTAAATATGGACTCCCAGGTGCCAAATGATGTGGTGTTTGAAGCCCTTAAAGAGGGGAAAATAGAAGGGCTTGAAGATTTAACCCTGATTAAAAGAGAAGTTGCCTTTGGCAATTCAAGATATGATATATACTTTGAGTCTAAGAACGAAAAGGGCTTTATTGAGGTTAAAGGGGTTACGCTGGAGATAAATGGCATATCCATGTTTCCCGATGCCCCTACCGAAAGAGGAACAAGGCATATATTGGAGTTAACTGAAGCTGTAAAGGAAGGATATAAGGGAGTAGTGCTGTTTTTAATACAGATGAAGGGACCAACTGTATTTCAGCCTAATTGGGAAATGGATATTAGCTTTTCTCAAGCCATCAGATTTGCCTATGACAATGGCGTAAATGTATTGGCCTATGATTCTATAGTTACGGAAAACAGCATAGTCTTAGGTAAACAAGTAAAAATAGATCTGTAGTAAAATCTCTCCATTAATATATAATGGAGAGATTTTTTGTGATTTATAGAGTTAATTTATATATAATGGATTGTCTTCGTATTATAAAGGATGAAGAATTCAAAGGAAACAAAAACGAACCCTAGAATATTTCAGGAAACACATTATACCTATCCAATGCATCAACAATATCCTTAAATACAAGCTGCCTTAATTCCTTTTCATCTACCCATCTATAGTCAGAATGCTCTCCTGACAGCATTACGTTATTATCCACAGCCTTGCATTTATAAACTATTATTACATCAAATCTATCAGAGCTTGTGCTATATGTAGTTGCATATAGTATTTTATCTATTTCAACATCAATGGAAACTTCCTCTTTTATCTCTCTTAAAAGGGCTTCTTCCAAACCTTCCCCATAGTTTATGCTGCCACCGACAAATTCCCATTTTCCTGCACCTATTTTATTTGCACTAGACCTTCTTAATATCAGTACCTTTCCACTATATACTATAATCCCCTTGACTATAACATTGATTTTTTTAACCATAATATAACCTCCAGTTTATTCAATTGACCGAAATTTATCAAATCACAATTACTATTATAATCCATATACTTAAAGGATTATAGAATAATTCTCAAAAAACTATTTAATTCATAGCATGTTTAAGTTTTCTTTTTCTGTCAATAATCCTTATCAAGGAGGGATTAACTATGAAGAAGAAATTAGTGGTTCTGGGATTTATAGTTTTAGCTTTGCTGTTTATATATACAACAGCTTTTTCAATAGGGGAAGAGGGAAAAGGCTATATAGACTTTCCTGAAGCTGATTATTCAAAGGGAGAAAGGTTTATATATGGTACTATATTAAAAGTAGATTATGAAAATAGAAAGATAATAGTTGAGCAGCACATGGATGATAATAGTCAAGAAGTAAGTCCTATATTATATATTCGAGAGGATGCAATTATTATACTTAAGAGAAATGACAAAGCCATGAATATAGATTTCCATGACTTAAAATCTGGTGATGTATTTGGAATAGTGTTGGATAGATATGGCAAGGTTAAAGGAATAATAATCAGTGTATAAGAAAAATGATATTTGTATTTCATCTGATATAATTCAAAAAATCGAACGAATTGTTGAAATATTCAAATATAGTTGATATAATAAAAATAAATATTTTATGAACAGTACATATAGGATAAATGCTACATAATTTATTCAACCTCATAAGTACTCCAGGATACAAATTTAAAGGGGTGATTGGATGCACGTTAATAGCGAAGTGTATTCTGGGAAATTAGACAAGCCTAGATCAAATACTTTTAGTAGTAAAGGAGAATATGAGAAATATATAGTTGACAGCTGGAAGAGATGTAGAAATTATGGATTAACTCCTTATAGTAAGATAGAAGCAAGAAAACTAGATGGAAAGGAACTGGATTCGTTATTAGACAAAAACCATTACTTTTTACAAATATCGTTGCCCTATATGGAAAACATTTATTCCATAGTTAAAGGAAGTGGGTTTGCAATATTTATAGTTGATGAAAAGGGTACTGTTTTGGAAGTATTAGGAGATAAGGATTTAATAGATTCTATTGCAGCCAAAATTGAAATAGATAAGGGAGTGATTTTTGATGAAAGAAAAGTGGGGAATACACCAGTAACTACTTCTTTAATTAGTGGAATCCCTATAATGTTTAGAGGAAATGAATATTTTATATTAGGACTTAAAGGTTTAATTGCTTCATCAGTTCCCATAAAGAGAAAAGGAAAGGTTATTGGAGCATTAAATGTGCTGGCAGGGAATGAAGAAGATGCTGAGCACTCCTTTGCCATTGCTGTATCAACTGCAAAGGCAATTGAAAGTCAAATGGCAGTTGAAGATGTTAGAGAAGAAGTTTTAAGTAAATCTCAATATCAGAATGCAATTGTAGAATGTTCTTCTGATGGATTTTTGACTATTGATAACAAGGGTATATTAACATATATAAATCAAACTGGTGCAGATATACTGGGAATAGATAGGGAGAAATCCATAGGTAAATATATAGGAGATCTTGTTGATTTTGAACCCGTAATATTAAGTGTATTAAGGACAGGAAAAGGTTATACTGACAGAGAATTTATAGTAAGGAACAATAGAAATGGAGTAAAATATCATTTTATAAAAAGTGCTATACCTATTAGAGATGAAGAAGGTAATATTATAGGTGTCATAGACAATTTCAGGAAGATAAAACGGGTTCATAATCTGATGAGAAATCTAGGTGGCAATTATGCTAAGTTTACATTTAATGATATAATTGGGAATAGCAGTAAGATAAGAGAGTGCATAAGGCTAGGCCAGATTGCTGCTCGAAGTTCTTCAAATGTTTTGATATATGGAGAAAGCGGAACTGGAAAAGAGATGATTGCACAATCAATACATAATGCAAGTAATAGAAGAAATGAAAGCTTTATATCCATAAACTGTGCCGCAATACCTAGCGAACTTATGGAAAGCGAATTATTTGGATACGAAGGAGGAGCTTTTACAGGAGCATTAAAAAGTGGACAAATTGGCAAATTTGAACTGGCAGATGGTGGTACCATTTTTTTAGATGAAATTGGAGACATGCCTTTACATATGCAAGCCAAGCTTTTAAGAGTATTGCAGGAGAAGCAATTTACCCGTGTAGGTGGCAGGGAAATATTAGAAGTGGATGTTAGGATTATATGTGCAACTAATAAGGACTTATTATCCGAATGTAAAAAAGGAAATTTTAGGGAAGATCTATACTATAGGCTCAATGTATTAAACATATACATGCCACCATTAAGGGAGAGAATGGAGGATTTAGAGCCTTTGGTATATTATTTTATAAAAAAAATAAATGATAAGATAAATGGTAAAGTAGAGGGTATTTCTAGTCAAGCTTTGGAATTATTAAAAAAATATGATTGGCCTGGAAACGTTAGACAGTTGGAGAACGTAATTGAGAGAGCTATAAACGTATGTCCCGGGAAAATAATAGGTATAAATGAGATTTCAAACAATTTACCAGATGAGATAAAGAAGCAGCTATACAGTGATATGAACTTTTATAATAATTCAGTGGCTGATACCATAAAGTCTTTAGAAGAAATTGAAAGGGAAGCCATAGAAAAGGTTTTGTTAATTACTGAGAACAATATAAGCCAAGCTGCAAGTTTGTTAAAAATTAGTCGAAACACTATTTATAATAAAATTAGAAAATATGGCATAATCATATAATCAAACTGTTAAAAAAATTAACACTGCTCAATAATTTAGCAGAACAAATTGCTTAATATTTGAGCAGTGTTTTTTTCTTTAGTAAAAAATAAACAATAACAAAATTCTTAAAATTAAAAAATATTGAAAATCACACTTTTTGACCAGTAATAGCACTAATTGACGAATAATGTTCTAATTGGCATAAATATTGCAAATGTATATAGTTAAAATTTATTAGGAGGTGTAATAATATTGACAGAATATAGCAAAGAACTTCTAACATATTTTTACAGGACAATGTGTCGTATAAGGCTGTTTGAGGAAACTGTTGAGAAACATTTCTTAAACGGTGAGATTCCTGGTTTTGTCCACCTGTATATTGGAGAAGAAGCAATAGCTACTGGAGTTTGTGCTAATCTAACCAAATCAGACTACATAGAGAGTACACACCGTGGACATGGACATACTATAGCAAAGGGCGCAGATGTAAACAGAGCAATGGCTGAAATATTTGGAAGAAAAACTGGATTTTGTAAAGGAAAAGGTGGCTCCATGCACATTGCTGATTTTAGCGTTGGAATGCTGGGAGCTAATGGAGTAGTAGGTGGAGGTTTTAACCTGGCTGTTGGTGCTGCATTAGGAATTAAAATGCAGGAAAGAAAAGATGTTTCAGTTGTTTTCTTTGGAGATGGAGCTTCCAACAGGGGTACCTTCCATGAAGGTGCAAATCTTGCAGCAGCATGGAATTTACCAGTTATATTTGTATGTGAAAACAACAAATGGGCTTCAACTACCCCTCATGGAAGTCAGACATCAGTTGAGAACATATCAGATAGAGCAGTAGGATATGGTATGCCAGGTGTTATTGTAGATGGCAATGATGTATTTGAAGTATATGAGGCAACTAAAAAAGCAGTTGAAAGGGCAAGACAGGGTGGAGGACCTACTTTAATAGAAGCAAAGACCTATAGAATAAAGGGACATTTCGTAGGTGACCCTGAATTGTATAGAACTAAGGAGGAGGTAAAGGAGCAGTTTGAAAAGAACGACCCAATTAAGAGATTTGAAATGAAAGTATTAGAGGAAAAATGGATGACTGAAAAGGAATTAGCAGCCATTAAAGAGGAAGAAGAAGAATTAATTAAAAAATCAGTTGAATTTGCCAAAAACAGTCCTTTCCCAGACGCAAGTGAAATATACGAGGACCTATACGTTTAGGAGGTGAATTTAAATGCGAGAAATAACTTTTTCACAAGCAACTTTGGAAGCCATGTCTGAGGAGATGAGAAGGGATAAATCTATATTTGTAATGGGAGAAGACATTGCAAGGCAAGGAGGTATATTTGGACAGTTTAAGGGTTTACCTCAGGAATTTGGCTTTGATAGGGTAAGAGATACTCCAATATCTGAAACTGCGATTATGGGTGCAGGCGTAGGAGCAGCACTGGCTGGTATGAGACCAGTAGTTGATATGCACTTTGCAGACTTTATGGGAGTCTGTATGGACGAGATATTCAATCAAATGGCAAAGATCAGATATATGTTTGGAGGGCAATGCAGGTTACCTGTAGTTGTTAGAGCACCAGACGGATTGACAAGCGGAGGTGCTGCACAGCACTCTCAAAGCATTGAATCATGGTTTATGCATATACCAGGAATAAAGGTTGTAATACCTTCAAATCCAGCAGATGCTAAGGGATTACTTAAGGCTGCTATAAGGGATGACAATCCTGTAATATACTTTGAAAATAAAATACTATACAGGGAAAAGGGGCCAGTTCCTGAAGGTGAATATATTGTACCCATTGGAAAAGCAAATGTAGCCAAAGAAGGCAAGGATGTAACTATAATATCCTATTCAATAATGATGAAGAAAGCCTTTGAGGCAGCAGAAATACTAGCAAAGGATGGAATAGATGTAGAAGTTATTGATTTAAGAACCATTGTGCCTTACGATAGGGAAACCATATTGGAATCAGTCAAAAAGACCCATAGGCTGGTAATAGTTCATGAAGCAGTAAAACAAGGCGGTGTTGGAGCAGAAATAGCAGCTTTTGTTGCAGAGGAGGCTATAGACTATCTGGATGCACCAATTTTAAGATTTGGAGCTCCATTTACACCAGTTCCATTCTCACCAGTACTTGAAAACGCTTACAGGGTTAAGACAGATGATATAGTAAATGGAATTAGGAAGATGTTTTAGGGGTATGAGCTATGATGAAATCTAAATCTGTAGTTTCAGACAATAACAGATTAGTAGTAGGGAGAATCCTGCCAGGGGTGGATTTAATAGAAGGTATAAGGGATTTATGTGAGAAATGCAGCATCGAATATGGGGTTATTAACTCAATTATTGGCAGCCTAAGAAAGGGTGGAGTTATATACGCTATTGATGATGAACGTTCACCTTTAGGAATCAAATATAGTGATCCCACCTATTTTGAAGGACCTCTTGAGCTTTTATGCTGCCAGGGAATAATAGGAAAAGATGAGAACGGACAATTCCAAATCCATTTACATGGATTGATGTCAGACAAGCAGTTGAGAATACTAGGTGGGCATTTTATTCCGGATGAAAATATCGTTCTGGCTACTGCAGAAGTATCTATTCTGGCTGTAGAGGATGTTGAATTCATCAGAAAATTTGATGAAGAAACTGGATTTCCTCTATTTAGTTTCATCCAAAAATAAATAAGTTAAGGAGGATAGTTTATGTTTAAAAAATTATTAGTTCTTATGTTATGTGTAGCCTTAATAAGCACATTTGCTGTAGGATGTTCAGGGAAAAGCAGTTCCACAAGTGGAGGGTCCGAAGAACCTATAAGGTTGAAGATGAGTGTTACTGCTTCAGATAGCTCAACCTGGGCAAAGGGAGCAGAAAAATTTGCTGAACTGGTTAAGGAAAGAACAAACGGTCAGATTTTAATTTCAGTTTATCCAAATGAGCAGCTTTCAGGAGGAAATCAATCTAAGGGAGTTGAAATGCTTTCAAGTGGAGCAACAGATTTAAGCTTTCACTCTAATATAATATATTCAGTTCTGGATGAAAGGTTTGGAGTAATAAGCTTGCCATGGCTAATACCAAGCCTTGAAGCTGTAGATAAGGCACTGGCAGGTGAAGGTGGGGAAGCCATTAACAAGATACTGGATGAAATAGGTGTAGTTGGGCTAGGCTTTGGAGAAAACGGATTTAGACAGATTACAAATAACGTAAGAGAGATTAAGACTGTAGAGGATATGAAAGGACTAAAAATAAGGGTTCCAGGCATGAAAATGTATATAGACCTATTTACAGCTTTGGGAGCAGACCCTATATCCATGAACTTTGCTGAAGTATTTACTGCTTTACAAACTGGCTCCATTGATGGACAGGAAAACCCAATAGATACAATAAAGACTTCAAATATCCACGAAGTACAAAAATACCTATCAATTTGGAACTACTCCTACGATGCAATTATTCTGGGAATGAACAAGGAGAAATTTGAATCACTTTCAGAAGAGCATCAAAAGATATTAAGAGAAGCTGCTGCTGAAGCTTGCGAATATCAAAAACAATTAACAAGAGAATTAACAGCTGAACAATTGAAGGAATTTGAAGAAGCTGGAGTTAAAATAACCGAGGTAACAGATGAAGCTATTGAAGGCTTCAAAGAAAAAGTACAGGTAGTATATGAGCAATATGAGCCAATTATGGGGAAAGAGCTAATAGATGCCTTTAGACAATAACATACAAACCCTGTCTCATGGACTGGGACAGGGTTTGCCCTTAATATTGCCATTAAATGAGAAAAGGAGGTTAAGGTTTTGAAAAAATTTCTTTCAAGAATTGAAGAATACATTTGTGCAGTCTCTCTATTAATAATGCTGGTAATTGCTTTTGCCAATGTAATTTCAAGGAAGTTTTTAGGAGCATCCTGGTCATTCACAGAAGAAATAACCACTAATCTATTTATATTATCCAGCATGCTGGGAGCAGCAGTTGCAGCAAAAAGGGGAGCACATATGGGATTAAGTGCTTTAACAGACCTTTTGCCTAAGAAATATCAGAAATATGTTGTATTGTTCACTACCATTATTGCAGTTATTTTTAGTATTGTGTTGATATATCAGGGATTCCAGGTTGTGAAATTTGAAATGAAAATGAAGCAAACATCACCTGCCTTAGGATGGCCTGAGTGGATCTTTGGAACGTTTGTTCCAATTGGAGGTATATTCTTACTTATAAGATTTGTGGAAGCATGCATAAAGGCATTCAGGGAACCTAAAAAAGAGGAGGTGAAGTAAATGTCCATGTCAGCAATACTATTTGGGAGCTTTATTATACTATTGCTATTAAATGTGCCAATAGCCTTGGCTTTAGGTTTTGCAAGCTTACTGGCTTTCATATCTAACGGTACCATGCTTCAATTACTTCCATTGCAGATGCATGCTGCAATCGGGAAATTCACCTTACTAGCAATTCCTTTTTTCGTTTTAGCTGGGAATGTCATGGAAAAAGCAGGTATTTCAGAGAGGCTTATAAACCTGGCAGATAAATTTGTCGGACACAGAAGGTCAGGATTGGCAACTGTAGCTGTAATTACTTCATGTTTCTTTGCAGCTATTTCAGGTTCTGGCCCTGCTACTGTAGCAGCTTTAGGAGCAATACTGATTCCAGCCATGATAAACAGTGGATATAACCCTGGTATGGCTGCAGGATTGCTTGCTACCTCAGGTTCCATAGGTATAATCATTCCTCCTAGCATTGCTTTTGTTGTATATGGAGCAATATCAGAAACATCTGTAGGAAAGCTTTTTGCAGCAGGGGTAATCCCAGGGATAATAATGGGCATTGGGTTGGCAGTAGTTGCTATGTTCGATACAAAGAGAATGCCAATTGTTCAACATGAGAAGTCTAACAGAGAAGAAAAATTAAAAGCTTTTAAGGAAGCAATTTGGGGATTGCTGATGCCAGTTATAATTCTTGGTGGAATATATGGAGGATTCTTTACAGCAACAGAAGCTGCAGCTGTAGCAGCAGTTTATGGTATTATAGTTGGAATTTTTGTATATAAGAAAATTAACTTTAATACTCTTGTGGATCTGCTCATTGAATCTGCCATAGGTTCAGCTGTTGTATTATTTATAGTAGCTACAGCAACAGTCTTTGCATGGATTGTAACTACAGAAGGAATAGCAACTATAGCTGGTGAAGCTATATTTAATATAGCAGGTGGCAATAAGTTTGTATTCCTGTTACTGGTAAATATAATCCTTTTAATAGCAGGCTGCTTTGTAGATGCAATTTCAGCTTTCTACCTGTTTGTACCTATACTGTTCCCAGTAGCAATAGAGCTGGGATATGATCCTGTTGCATTTGGTGTATTGATGACTGTCAACTTAGCAATTGGGCAGGTAACACCACCTGTTGGAGTAAATCTATATGTTGCTGCACCAATGGCAAAAGTCAACTTAAAGGAGATTACAAAAGGAGTTATACCTTATATTTTGATTTCCATAGTTACCCTATTATTGATAACTTATGTACCTCAATTTTCGCTATTATTGCCTAATATACTGGGAATTAAATAGTACAGCTTTTATATGATAAGAATTGGTATTTAGATAAACAAGTGTTGAGGATTTAAAAGTGTTGAAGTTTATATCCTTTAACACTTATTTAATTGAAAACATTACTGCTTATATCATTTATAAAGATTAGTCAAGGGAGGTTAGGAAATGCCAAAGATTGTTGTAATGCCAAAATTAGGTCTCACAATGTCTGAAGGTAAAGTATCTAAGTGGCATAAAAAAGAAGGTGATGAAATAAAGGTTGGAGACGTAATATTTGAAGTTGAAACAGATAAGCTTACAAATGAAGTAATTGCAGACCAGGATGGATTTTTGAGGAAGATAATTGTGAAAGAAGGGGAAAGCGCAAAGGTAGCAGAGCCAGTTGGGATAATTGCAGCACTGGATGAGGATATTTCAAGCCTTGGAGTAGAGCTTGCTGATGAAATAGATGTCGCAGAAAATAGAGAACCGATGAAGCCCATGGAAGAACCTAAATCAGTTACAAAAGCTGAAGGGGAATATATTAGGGCTACGCCTTATGCGAAAAAGCTAGCCAGGAAGAGAGGCATAGATTTATCCAAGATAACAGGCACTGGAATAGAAGGAAGGATTTTAGCCAGGGATGTATTAGCCTATAAAGAGGAAAGGAAAGTGAAGATATCTCCTGTTGCTGATAAGATGGCTAAGGAACTGGGAGTAGACATAGAATCCATCAAAGCAGATGGAAGGATAATGAAGAAGGATATATTGAAAGCTGTACAGACAGATAATGCTTCACAGGAAGCTATTAACAGGACAAGGATAATTGAACCTAATAACATGAGGAGAGTAATTGCAAGGAGAATGCATGAAAGCTGGACTATTTCTCCAAGGGTTACCTATAATATGGAAGTTGATGTGACAAATATGAAACAGCTGAGGGAAAGCTTAAAGGACAGCTTCCTGGAAGAAGGAGTTAAGGTTTCCTATAATCATATACTGATGAAGATATTATCCAAGACCTTAATGGAATTCCCATATTTAAATGGCAGCTTTGATGGCGAAAACATTATACTGCATGACTATGTAAATATGGGATTGGCTGTTGATGTAGGAGATGGCCTGCTGGTGCCAAATGTCAAGGACATTCAGGAGAAATCACTGCTTGAAATTGCCAAAGAAACCGAAAGACTAATAGAAGATGCAAGAACAGGGAGGCTTTCACCAGACCATCTTGAAGGCGGGACATTTACTTTAACCAATATGGGAATGTTTGGAATAGATTCATTCTCGCCTATAATCAACCAGCCTGAGGTTGCTATTTTAGGAGTAAATAGAATAGTTGACAAGCCAGTGGTACTAGGGGGAGAAATAGTCATAAGGCCAATGATGAATTTAAGCTTAACTGCAGACCACAGGCTTATTGATGGAGCAATGGCAGGTAGATTCCTGGCAAGAACCAAGGAGATAATAGAAAACCCATATTTGTTGTTAATGTATTAAGGAGGCGGAAATCTTGGCATACATTCTAGTAATGCCCAAGTTTGGGCTAACTATGAGCGAAGGAAGTATAGCAAAATGGCATAAGAAGGAAGGAGATGTGATAAAAAAAGGTGACGAACTGTTTGACGTGGAAACCGATAAGCTAACTAATACAGTAAGTGCAGAGGAAGATGGCATCCTAAGGAAGATAATTGTGGATAAAGGTAAAAGTGCAAAGGTTGCAGAGCCTGTAGGCATAATTGCACAAGCTGATGAAGATATTACAGATGTTCTAAGTAATCAAGGCATAGAAAACGCTAATTTTGAAGAAAAAAGCACCGTAAGTAAAGAAGAAAACAAATCAGATATTAAGGATGTAATAGTAATTGGCGGAGGACCAGGGGGCTATGTAGCGGCTATTAGGGCAGCACAGTTAGGAGCACAGGTAGCTTTAGTTGAAAGGGAATACTTAGGTGGAACGTGTTTAAATGTAGGATGTATTCCTACAAAGGTATTGCTCCATACAGCAGAGCTGTATGAGGAAATATTGAAAAGCAATATCTACGGCATAAAGATTGATGGAAATGTATCGGTAGACTTGAATAGCTTACAAAAGAGAAAAGAGGAAATCACCTCCCAGCTTGTAAATGGGGTAACGGGATTATTGAGATTGAATAATATTGAAGTAATAAAGGGAGAAGCCTCATTTAGAGATAAAAATACCATTGATGTGAAAAAGGAAGATGGATCAGTAATTACATTAAAGGCTGATAATTTCATTATTGCCACAGGATCAAAACCATTTACTCCTCCTATAAAAGGCATCGATTCTGAAGGTGTAATAGATAGCACAGAAGCTTTAGCCCTTAAGGAAATACCTAAGGAGCTTGTCATAATTGGTGGAGGGGTTATAGGAATAGAATTTGCCACACTGTTTAATAGCCTTGGCTCAAAGGTTACTGTTTTAGAAATGCTACCTTACATTCTACCACCGATAGATAGGGAGATAAGTGAAATAGTCAAGATGAAATTGAGTATGGAAGGCATAAACATACATACTTCAGCTCAGGTAACTTCCATAGAAAACAATAATGGTAAATTAGAGGTAGTTGCAAAGGTGGGCGACGATGAATTAAGGGTTGCAGGAGATAAGGTTCTGGTATCTGTAGGAAGGAGAGCTGTAACGGAAGGCCTCAATTTGGATGCAGCTGGAGTTAAAACAAGCAAGAAAGGAATTGCAGTAAATAATAGATTAGAAACAAATGTAAAGAGTATATACGCAATAGGGGATGTTACGGGAATAAATATGCTTGCCCATGTGGCATCCGAACAGGGAATTGTGGCAGCTGAAAACATAATGGGGCTTCATAGAGAAATGGATTATAAGGCAATACCAGCATGCATATATACAAAGCCTGAAATAGCATCTGTAGGCATTACAGAAGAAGAGGCCAAAAAATCAGGTATTGAATACAAAGTAGGCAAATTCATGCTCTCCAACAATGGTAAGGCATTAATTGCCAATGAAGTTGAAGGGACTATGGTAAAGATTATTGCAGATACTAAGTATGGAGAAATACTGGGAGTGCACATATATGGACCAAGGGCTACAGATTTAATAATGGAAGGAACATTAGCACTTAGACTTGAAGCTACAGTAGATGAAATAGTAACATCCATCCATCCTCATCCAACAATAAGTGAATCCATAAAGGAAGCAGCTTTATCAGTAAATAATATTGCTATTCACTCTGCACCTGTAAAATAACACATGATGTCTTACCTATGATTCCATGTACAGCATAGGAAGTTAATCATTTGATTGACTTCCTAGATGGCTGTTTAAAGGAAAGAATTAATGTGGAAAAGGAGATTTATTATGAGAATGAATTTTTCCAAGAAGACATCTATGTTTGTGATTGCAGTAATTCTGGTAATATGCATTGGAATGGGGCTGGTAGCTTTAAGGTATAGTACAAATATTATAATAAAACTGGTTAACGAGTCCCTATTAGAAATTGCAGAAGAAGGAGCAAGGCATATTAAAGCAATCATAGATGGACACTTGAATACCTTATTGGAAATTGCTAATCGCTTTACTGCAGAGGGTACAAGTTGGGAAGAGCAAAGACAGCTATTGTTATCAGATATGTCAAGATTGGGATATGAAGATATGGCTGTAGTGGATGTAGATGGAATAGGGAAATCTGTTAAAGATGAAGAAGCAGTGGATTTACGTGATAAGCTGTATTTTAAGAGAACTCTTTTTGGTGAAGCCAATGTTTCAGATGTATTTATAGATACCGGTACAGGAAAGGCTTATGTAGCATATGCAGTTCCTATTAAGAAGGACAATAGAATTATCGGGGCTTTAGTTGCATACAGGGATGGTTTTGTGCTAAGCCAGATAACAGATAATTTAGGCGTTGGTGAAAATGGATATGCTTACATATTAGGTGCTGATACTACAATTTATGCTCATCCTGACAGGAATATGGTAATTGAACAGAAGAACATATTTGAGGACATGAAGGCAGAAGGAGAATTAATGAATGTAGGACTGGCATTGGAAGAAATAGGAATTGGAAGCAAAGGCAGCATTAACTATGAGTATTTAGGGGAAAGGCGATATATGGGCATTGTGCCAATGCCAAGTACAGGCTGGATTATAGCCGTAGGAGCCTATGAAGCTGATATATTAAGTGAAGTTTATACCTTAAGGAATATTATATTTAGTGGAACTGCAGCATTTATACTCATAGGAATTATTATAGCACTGCTATTTGGTAGGACTTTCTCAAAACCAGTTGTAGAACTGTCTAAGGTAATTAACAGGTTTTCAAATTATGACTTAAGCATTGATGAAGGCGAAAAGGTACTTGGCTATAGAAATCGAAAGGACGAAATAGGAGATATTACTGAATCACTGCTAACCATGAAGGATAACCTCATTAAGCTTATTGACAATATATCAAATACATCTCAAAGCGTAGCCTCATCAGCAGAAGAGCTGACAGCTACTACTCAGCAATCGGCTGTTGCAGCAGGAGAAATAGCCAAGGCTATAGAAGGAATTGCAGCAGGTGCAGGTGATCAGGCGGAAAAACTGAAGAAAGGATTGGCCAATATTGAAGATTTAGGTAAGGATATAGATTATAACAACAAGGGAATACAAGGGATTTACAGTGCCAGTGACAATATTAAAGCTCTTAAGGATGATGGCTTGAAAACTATTGATGAGCTGGTTAGCAAAACTGGAATCAGCAATAAGGCAATATCTGAAATCCAGAATGTTATTATGGACACAAATGAAAGTGTAAAGAAAATAAATGCTGCAAGCAATATGATAAAGAGCATATCGGAGCAAACCAATCTTTTGGCTTTAAATGCAGCAATTGAAGCTGCTAGGGCAGGAGAGGCAGGAAGAGGCTTTTCAGTTGTAGCTGATGAGGTAAGAAAACTGGCAGAGGAATCCAATAGGTTTAATGAGGAAATCCAAAGCATAATAAAAGAGTTGACAGAAAAGATGCAAAATGCCATTAAAGCGATTGGAGAAGTAGAAAGCATTATAAAGGCTCAAACTGAAAGCGTGGATATAACAAGCTCTAAATTTGTGGGAATTTCCAATTCAATAGAAGATATGAAGAACATGATAACTTCTATAACAGAGGTTACCAGACAAATGGAAAATAGAAAAGAAGAAGTAATAAGCATAATGCAAAGCATTTCTCTTATCTCTATGGAAAATGCAGCTGCCACAGAGGAAGCATCTGCTTCAGTTGAAGAACAGAGTGCTTCTGTGGAAGAAATTGCACATGCAGCCGAGTCCTTGGCAGTATTGGCTGATGAAATGCAGCAGCTTATCAGCAAATTTAAATTTTAATTTCCAAGAACCAATCTTTTAGGTTGGTTCTTTGTTTTTTTTGTTCATTAAATCTTATACTTGTATTATAATTATCTTAAAATAATATTAAGTTTCAGTAGTTAGATGTATTCCTTGTAAAAATGGTGTTCTGCTTTTCAAAAGAAATTGGTTTTAGCATGTATTTCTTGGAAATATAGTATTTAAAAATTAATATTAGGCATTAGCAGAAACTGTGTTGGTTAATATGATGTTAAAGGCTAATTGTTATAAATATAAAATAAAGAAAGGAGTAATGGATTTGAAGGTAAATGATAAAATCAGCAGCTTGAGAAAGCTCATGAAGGAAAGGGGAATAACTGCTTACATAATACCCACCTATGACCCTCATCAGTCAGAGTACTTATCTGATCACTATAAGACAAGAGTGTGGATTTCCGGATTTACCGGTTCTGCAGGAACAGTGGTTGTAACTGAAGATGAGGCAATTCTATGGACAGATGGCAGGTATTGGATACAGGCAGAAAATGAAATAGCAGGAAGTGAAATAAAGCTTTACAAGTCAGGAATTCCAGGAGTGCCAGATTATTTTGAATACCTGAGGGATAACCTTAAAGATGGAGATAGCGTTGGATTTGATGGAAGGATTTTTCCACAGTCAGATGTCAAGAAACTTGAAGACTATTTAAAAAACAAGGACATCAAATTAATAGAGGAATACGATTTGATAGGAGAACTATGGAAGGATAGACCTGAAAAACCTAAGTCCAAAGCCTTTGTACTTGATGTAAAATATGCAGGTAAAACTGCCAGGGAAAAGATTGAGGAAGTCAGAGAGGAAATGGATAAAAAAGCTGCAGACTATTTCCTTCTTGGCAGTCTTGATGATATTGCCTGGGTTTATAACATAAGAGGAAGGGATGTGGCCAACAATCCAGTGGTAATATCCTATGGGCTTATATCCAAAGATAATGCATGGCTGTTTATAGACCAGGATAAACTGGATGATGAAACAAGAGCATACTTAAGGGAAAATGGAGTAGAAATTGATGATTATGAAAAAGTTGCAGACTATGTTAGGAAAATAGAGAAGGGGAAGAATATATTCATTGACCCATCCAGAATAAACAGGTGGCTATACAACAGCATACCTGAAGGCTGTAAAATAATAGAAGGCACCAATATTACAACAAACCTGAAAGCCGTCAAAAACCCTGTTGAAATTGAAAATCAAAGAAAAGCCTATATAAAGGATGGAGTAGCATTAGTTAAGTTCATGTACTGGCTGGATCAGAATGTAGGAAGGATTAATATAACAGAGGTATCAGCTGCAGAAAAGCTGGAGGAGTTCAGAAGACAGCAGGAAGGGTTCATTGAGCCAAGCTTTGACACAATAGCAGCCTATAAGGAAAATGCAGCTATGATGCACTATAAGGCTGAAGAAGGAAAGTCAAACTATGAGCTGAAGAAGGAAGGCCTCTTTCTGGTGGACTCCGGCGGGCAGTATTTTGAAGGTACTACTGATATTACACGAACTATTGTATTGGGAAGCATTACTGAAGAGGAAAAAAGAGATTTTACCCTTACATTAAAAGGGCATATCAATTTAATAAGCGCAAGGTTCTTATATGGAACCACAGGCTCGAACGTTGATGTATTATCCAGGTATCCTCTATGGCAGGAAGGATTGGATTATAAGTGCGGAACGGGCCATGGCGTTGGATTCCTGTTAAATGTTCATGAAGGCCCACACAGAATATCTACTATACCAAATGATGTAGTATTGGAAAAGGGAATGGTTGTAACCATAGAACCAGGCGTATATAAAGAAGGGAAACATGGAATAAGAATTGAAAATGTTGTAGTTGTTGATGATGATATAGAAACGGAGTATGGCGGCAAGTTTATGAAATTTGATATCCTATCCTTCGTGCCCATTGACTTGGAAGCTGTAGATGTGAATCTATTAACTAAAAAGGAAATAAACTGGTTAAATAATTATCACAGGGAAGTATATAACAGGATTTCTCCATATCTTAGCGAAGAGGAAAGAAAGTGGTTAAAGGAAAAAACCAGAGAAATCTGCTAATTGAAAGGGAGATGTGCTATGAAGCTGATAGATGAGAGGAGCAAAGAGCTTGAAACAATACTGGACAGCATAAAGGATGCTGTATGCATAGTTAATGCTGATGGCATAACCAAATACTGGAACAAAGGTGCAGAAAAGCTGTATGGCATTAGCAAGGAAGAGATATTGAACAAGCCCATTACTGATTTTTTTCCCTCCTCATTGCTGCATAGAATATTGAAGGAAGAAAGGGCCTATGAGGATATATACAATAGTCCCAAGGAAAACTGCTACAATATTTCTAGTGCATCTCCTTTATACTTCAATGGAAAGCTGGTAGGAGGCATTAGCATAGACAGGGACATTACCGACCACATAAAGACCACTGAACTTCTAAACAAGACCAAATCAAATCTTAAGGTTCTTAAGGAGGAGCTATCAGCCATCAATAAAGCCAGATCGCCCTTTTCAAACATACTGGGTAACAACCCAAAGTTCAGGGAAGCAATAAACCTTGCCAAGGATATGGCTCATTCAGATATAAACATACTTATTAAAGGAGAGAGCGGTACAGGGAAGGAACTATTTGCCAGAGCAATTCACATGGCTAGTGGAAGGGAAGGCTATTTTGTTCCCATAAACTGCAGTGCAATACCAAATGAGCTTATTGAAAGCGAGCTGTTTGGATATGCAGGAGGAGCCTTTACAGGAGCCTTAAAGGAAGGAAGGATTGGCAAGATAGAATTGGCAAACAATGGGACCCTATTTTTGGATGAAATAGGGGACATGCCTTTAAATATGCAGCCAAAGATACTGAGGGTACTGGAGGATGGAGAAATAACACCAATAGGCAGCGAAAAGAGTATAAAGGTGGACATAAGAGTGATAGCTGCATCAAATAAGGACCTGGAAAGAATGGTTGAATCAGGTACCTTTAGAAAGGATTTATACTATAGGCTTAATTCAGTAATCATAGAGATACCTCCTTTAAGGGATAGGAAAGATGATATACCATTTCTGGCCAATAGGTTTGTTCAGGATTATTGCATGGAATATGGAGTAAACATATTGAAATTCTCCAATGAAGTCATGGAAGCCTTTATGGAGCATGACTGGGAGGGAAATGTAAGAGAGCTAAAGAACATTATTGAAAGAATGGTAATACTGGCAAGGAACAATAAAAGCAATGTTATAGACATAAATCTGCTACCTGATAACATGCTGAAAAACAGAATAGATAAGATAAGGAAAAGAAAGAATACATATGATTTAAATGCAGTTGTACAGGAAACGGAAAGGAAAACAATACTGGATGCCCTGCAGAGAACTGGCTATAATAAGCTAAAAGCAGCAAAGCTTTTAAATATACCCAGAAGTACTTTGTATTTCAAGATGAAAAAATACCATATAGAAGAAGTGCCAAAATGTTGACATTGGTGTTAATATACTAACACTCGTATATCATTAGAATTGACGTGTAAAATGCTTGAAAATTAAGAAATATGTGAAATTTACATCAAAAAAACTGTCATCAGACTGACAGTTTTTTTGTTTTGTGAATATAAAGAGGATATAAAAATTGATTAATTCTTTATTTTTCAAATTTCTTCAAATTGGCACATTATTTGCACAATATATCATTAAAATGATGGGGGGTTGGTATATATGAGAATTGATAACCATCCAATATTGGATTTTAAGAGGGGAAAGGAGATTAGATTCATATACGACGGCAAAGAGATGGTTGGATATGAAGGTGATACAATTGCTTCAGCTCTTCATGCTGCAGGGGTAAGAGTGCTGGGATATCACCATAAAACAGGAAGAGCCAGAGGATTTTATTGTGCCATAGGCAATTGCTCATCATGCCTTATGACTGTAAATGGCAAGCCGAATGTCAGAGTCTGTGTAGAAGAGTTAAAGGAAGGCATGGTTGTAGAAACTCAAAGGGGAAAGGGTGAGCTTAAATGAAATATACTGAAATAGCAGTTGTTGGAGGAGGGCCTGCAGGGTTATCTGCAGCAATAACTGCAGCCAAATATGGTGCAAAGGTAACTGTAATAGAAAGGAATGACAGCTTGGGAGGGCAGCTTAGAAAGCAAACCCATAAGTTCTTTGGCTCTCAAAAGCAATATGCCTCTGTTAGAGGAATAGAAATTGCAGATATTCTGGAATCCCAATTGAGAGAGTATAATGATAATGTTGAAATACTCAATGGTGCTACTGTATTGGGACTTTACGAGGACGGAGTATTGACTATAGAGATGAAAGACAGGTACATTAAGCTTAAACCTGACAGAATAATTGTGGCAACGGGTGCTTATGAGAAATTCCTTTCATTTCCTAATAACGATTTGCCAGGCATCTATGGTGCAGGAGCAGTACAGACCCTTATGAACCAGTATGGTGTAAAGCCAGGAAGGAATGTTCTAATGGTAGGCGCAGGCAATATAGGCCTTATAGTAAGCTATCAGCTAATGCAAGCGGGAGTAAATGTAAAGGCTGTAATAGATGCTGCTCCTAAAATAGGAGGTTATCTGGTGCATGCCTCTAAAATAAGAAGGCTTGGGGTACCTATACTGACATCCTATACGATAAAGGAAGCCCATGGAAAGGACTGGGTAGAAGGAGCAACTATATGTAAGCTGGATGAAAACTGGCAGATGATTAGCGGAACTGAGATTGATATAGATGTGGATATTATCTGTATTTCAGTAGGCCTGACACCTTTAGCGGATCTTCTGTGGCAGATAGGATGTGAAATGAAGTATATTCCAGAACTAGGAGGACATGTGCCAATTCGGGATGAAAACCTGGAAACAAGCAAGAAAGGCATATACATAGCCGGAGATGTGGCAGGAATAGAGGAAGCAAGCAGTGCCATGGTAGAGGGACGTTTGGCTGGCCTTTGTGCAGCTAACAGCCTGGGATATATAATTGAGGATTTTGAAGAGGAGAAACAGGATTTAATTGAGCAGCTTGATTCCTTAAGGGCAGGACCAACAGGAGAGAAAATACTTAATGGCCTTGAAAAGGTAACAAAGGTAATAGCTGGGAGGTATGGATATGTTGATTAAAACTGGAGTTCCGGATATAGAGGATATAATGGAGATAACTCCTCCAAAGAGAAGAAGGGAAAAGGGGCCTGTGGCAGTAATTGAATGCTTCCAAAGGATACCCTGCAATCCCTGCTATACAGCATGCAGGTTTGGCGCCATAAAAGAGTTTGAGGACATAAACGACAGACCTAAAATTGACTATGATAAGTGCACAGGATGCGGGTTGTGCTTAACAGTATGTCCCGGGCTTGCAATATTTATTGTGGATGAAAGCTATTCGGAAAAAGAAGCTTTGGTTAAGATTCCATATGAATTCCTGCCTCTGCCGGAGGAAGGCTCTTTTGTAATAGGTCTCAACAGAGAAGGTAAACCTGTATGCAGGGCACAGGTAAAAAAGGTTCAGAAGATGAAGAATAAAACCAATATAGTGACATTAGTGGTGCCAAAGGAGCACTCCATGGATGTAAGGTCGTTTAGCATGAAGGATTATGACGATGAAAATACAATTATATGCCGCTGCGAAGGCATAACACTGGGAGAAGTGAGGAAGCTTATTCAAGAAGGCTATAGAACTGTAGATGAGATAAAGAGAATAAGCAGGGCAGGTATGGGACCATGCCAGGGAAGAACTTGCAGGCAGCTTATAATGCAGGAAATAGCTAAATTTACAGGGCAGAAGATGGAAGATATGCTTATGCCTACATTCAGGCCACCTACTAAGCCAATAAAATTGGGTATTATCGCTGGAGGTGAATCTGATGAATAAAGCTGCAGAAGTTGTAATTATTGGAGGAGGGATTTCAGGCTGTTCCATAGCTTATAATCTCGCCAAAAAGGGTGTAAAGGATATAATAGTGGTTGAAAAGTCCTTTTTAGCCAGCGGCTCCACTGGAAGATGTGGTGCTGGTATAAGGATGCAATGGGGAACGGAGCAGAATTGCAGATTATCAAAGCTATCCGTAGAATTCTTTGAAAATGCCAATGAAGAGCTGGGGTACGACAGGGATATAGAGTTCAATCAGGGAGGATATCTAATAGTGGCAGGTACAGAGGAGGAAAATGAGCAGTTTAAGAAAAATGTGGAGCTGCAAAACAAGCTGGGGATTCCTTCTGTATATTTAACGCCTAAAGAAGCCAAGGAGATAATACCACATATGGATGAAACAAAAATACTGGGAGCTACCTTCTGTGAGAAGGATGGACACCTGAATCCATTCCATACCACTGAAGCCTATGCAAAGGCAGCTAAAAGGCTTGGAGTTGAATTCCTGACCTTTACAGAAGTTACAGGAATAGACACAAAATGTGGTAGAGTAATAGGAGTAAGAACTAATAAAGGCTATATATCCACACCAATTGTAGTAAATGCAGCAGGTGGATATGCCAAAAGAATTGGAGAAATGGCCGGCATAGACATTCCTGTATATGCCCAGAGGCATCAGATACTTGTAACAGAGCCTGTAGAGCCTATGCAAAAGCCAATGTATATGGGATTTTCATTAAACATATATATACAGCAGACTCCCCATGGAAGCTTCATTATGGGAAGGGGAGATGATTCAGAGCCTACAGATCTGAGGATTACATCGTCCTGGCAGTTCTTGGAGGAAATGGCCAAAACCTGCTGTGAACTTCTTCCACCTCTAAGGAACCTGAACATTGTAAGGCAGTGGGCAGGGCTTTATACCATGACAGAGGATGCCCAGCCTATATATGGTGCAGTAGAAGAGCTGGAGGGATTCTATCTTGCTGTTGGATTCAGCGGGCATGGATTTATGCTGGCACCTGCTACAGGGCTGTTGATGGCTGAAACAATATTAGGTGAAGAAACTACTATAGATATTTCAAATTTAGATATAGGGAGATTTAAGAGAAATGAGTTGGTATTTGAATCATCTGTTGTATAATATATGTAAAGGAGGGATCTAGGTGAAGTATTTGGATAAAAATGTAGAGCTTTGTACAGAATGCGGATTATGTGAAGAAGCATGTTCAAAGGCATATTTTAAAGTAGCAGACAAGGAAAAATCCAGAATAAGGATTAATATGGAAAGTTTCGGGGAAAAGATTACAGTATGTAATCAATGTGGGAAATGCATAGAGGTATGCCAGGTCCAGGCTCTATACAGGGATAAGAATGGTATTGTAAGGCTTGACAAGTCAAAGTGTGTAAACTGCCTGATGTGTGTTGGACTGTGCCCTGAAAATGCAATGTTTGAGCATGTGGAATTTCTTGAGCCTTTTAAATGTATAGCCTGCGGAATCTGTGCTGATGTCTGCCCAACTGGTGCAATATTTTTAAAGGAAAGAGAAATGGCTACTGCAGAATAGTCAAGTGAAAGGGGGATTTTGATGGATTTTAAGGTTCTAAAAAGTTTCAGTTATCAGTTAGGAAAAATTATCAAGGGATACAACAATAGAAGCTTATACATAAATTTAAATGATTATAGCATAGGAGAAAAAGAAGTAACAGAGATGATGAAGGATAAATTTATTGGCGGCAAGGGGTTTGGGCTTTGGTACCTGTGGAATGCAGTAACACCGGAAACTAAATGGAATGATCCTGAAAATGAAATAGTAATTGCCACAGGTCCCATTGGAGGTATAACCCAGTATCCTGGAAGCGGAAAGTCCCTGGTAGTAACCATATCTCCTTTAACAGGCATACCTATTGACAGCAATGTAGGCGGATTCTTCGGGCCATATTTGAAATTTGCAGGATTTGATGCCCTGGAAATTCAAGGGAAATCTAAGGAGGATATAGTCATATTCATAGACGGAGATAATGGAAAAGTTGAGATAATGGACATAGATACCGAAAGCATTGACAGCCATTTAATTGCTCATGCCCTTACAGATATGTTTGCAAAAAATGAAGAGGACAAGAAGAACATATCTGTTGTTAGTGCAGGAAATGGTGCAGAGAACACCCTGTTTGGATTGTTAAACTTTTCCTTCTATGATATGAGAAGAAAGACTGTAAGGCTGAAGCAGGCAGGAAGAGGAGGTATAGGAACTGTTTTTAGAGATAAGAAAATTAAGGCACTGGTGGTTAAGTTTTCAAACACCAGAGGAGATTTAAACTACCCTCATGATATAGAATTGATAAAAAAGACAGGCATAAAATTGCATAAAGAAATAAGGGACCTAGATGACAAACAGAACCAGATGAGGAAGGTTGGAACTGCCCACTTAATTGAGATAATGAATGAATACGACCTTCTGCCTGTGCACAACTTCAAATTTGGTGCACATCCGGATACTAAGAATATTACATCAAAGGTATTCAAGGAAAGATACTTTACTCAAAACATGCCTGATGGATGCTGGTATGGCTGTTCCATGTCATGTGCAAAGGCAGTGGACGGATTTGAGCTTAAAACAGGGCCATACAAGGGGCAAAGGGTTACAGTAGACGGCCCTGAATATGAAACTGCAGCTGGAGTAGGGGCAAATTTAGGCATATTTAATCCCGACTTCATAGTGGAAGCCAATTTCTATCTGGATACCTACGGTATAGACTCCATATCCTTTGGGACTGCTACAGCCTTTGTAATGGAGTGCTATGAAAATGGAATTATAAATAAGGATATTACAGGAGGACTGGAGCTTAACTTCGGAAATGAAAAAGCTGCCATGGAGCTGTTGCATCAGATGGCCAGAGGAGAAGGATTTGGAAAGATTGTAGGGCTGGGCATTAAGAGGATGAAGGATATATTTGTCAGGGAATATGGAGCAGATAGGGAATTCTTAAATGACATAGGAATGGAACAAAAAGGGCTGGAATACTCTGAATACGTAACCAAGGAAAGCCTGGCACAACAGGGAGGATATGGGTTTACAAATAAAGGACCTCAGCATGATGAAGCATGGCTTATATTTATGGATATGGTAAACAATCAGATTCCAACCTTTGAAGATAAGGCTGAGGCTTTACACTACTATCCAATGTTTAGAACCTGGTTTGGATTAAACGGGCTTTGTAAGCTTCCCTGGAATGACATAGTCCCAGCAGATAATGATATGACAGACAATCCAGCCAAGGTGCCAGAGCACGTTCAAAACTATGTGGACTTGTTCTATGCAGTAACGGGAAAGAAAATAGATGCAGAAGAGCTTATAAGGCAGTCTGAAAGGGTATACAACTTCCAGAGAGTATTTAACATAAGGATGGGACATGGAAAGAGAGAGGATGATAAGGTACCCTATCGTTCAGTAGGGCCTGTAACAGAGGAGGAATACCTATCAAGACAGGAAAGGTACGACAATCAGCTTAAGGAAATATTAAACTATGATATTGAAGGAAAGTCCATAGCTGAAAGGATGAAGGTTCTTAGGGAGTATAGAGAATCCCAGTATGAAAAGCTTACTGATGCAGTATACACTAGAAGAGGATGGACCTTGGATGGTATTCCTACACTGGAAAAACTAAAGGAGCTGGGCATGGATTTGCCAGAGGTTGTAGAGGTAGTAAAAAAGCATTTAGGGTGATATTATGATAACTGTAAATGGAAGAGAATTTCCCTACGAAGAAGGGTTAACTGTTGCAAACCTATTGCAGAAAAAGGGATATACGTTTAAGATGATAACAGTAAAAATAAATGGAAATGTGATAAAAAAGGATGAATATGAAACTACATTAATACGTGATGGGGACAATGTACAGGTTCTTCATCATGTAGCAGGAGGATAATATGCATACAAACCTGCAGTGTGTTAAAAACACTGCAGGTTTTCTATTTTTTGTATAATATATAACAAGTCTATTATTTGCACCAATATGGTATTATATAAATGTAATATTTTGATGCGAAAGGTGATTTTATGTTTAGTATAGAAGAAGAACTGAAGAAGCTACCCGATGAACCAGGAGTATATATAATGAAGGACAAAACGGGAGAGATAATATATGTGGGAAAGGCCATAAGCTTAAAGAAAAGGGTACGCCAGTATTTTCAATCCCCCAGAAACAACCCTCCTAAGGTCAATGCAATGGTAAGCCATATTGCAGAGTTTGAATATATAATTGTGGATAATGAAGTAGAGGCATTGATACTGGAAGCCAATCTTATTAAGAAACACAAGCCCAAATATAACATATTGTTAAGGGATGACAAGCAATATCCATATATAAAGGTGACTACCAATGAAAAATTTCCAAGGGTTATAAAGACAAGAAGCGTATTGAAGGATGGAGCAAAGTATTTTGGGCCTTATCCTAACGCTTATGCAGTAAATGACACTATAGATATAATCAGAAATCTATATCCCATAAGGACCTGCAATATAAATTTTGATAAGAATCCCAAAAAAACAAGGCCATGCCTTAATTACTATATAGGCAGGTGTTTAGGCCCCTGTTTGGGAAATGTGGACCATGACAGATATATGGAGATGATAGATGAGATAATAATGTTCTTAAGCGGCAAAGAGGATAAGCTAATAGAAATAATAGAGGAAAAGATGAAAAAGGCATCCCAGGAATTGGATTTTGAAAGTGCTGCAAAATACAGGGACCAGATGAATTCACTGAAAATAATACTGGAAAAGCAGAAGGTAGTAAGCACAAGCAGTTTAATAGATCAGGATGTAATAGGAATGGCAAGGGGAGTAGAGGATGTATGCATTCAGGTTTTCTTCATAAGAAGCGGAAAGATAGTAGGAAGGGAACACTTCATATTATCGGATAACTATAATGAAAGGAGGAGCGAAATCCTAAGCTCCTTCATAAAGCAGTTTTACCTGGGCACTGCCTATGTCCCAAAGGAAATACTTGTAGAAGAGGAAATTGAGGATATGGACATTATTTCCAGATGGCTGTCCCAGAAAAGGGGAAACAAGGTTACCATTAGGGTTCCCAAACGGGGTGAAAAATCAGAACTTATGGAAATGGTTCGCAAAAATGCCATGGATATGTTAAAACAGGATGGTGACAGGTTGCTTACAGAAAGGCAGAGAAACGAGGAGACATTGGAGAAATTTAGGGATATTTTGGGTCTGGATGTTACTCCTTACAGAATAGAGGCTTTTGACATATCCAACATATCTGGTGTAAATTCAGTAGGCTCCATGGTTGTTTTTGAATATGGGAAACCCAAGAAAAGCGACTACAGGAGGTTTAGGATAAAGACTGTTACTGCTCCTGATGACTACAGGAGCATGGAAGAAGTATTGAGAAGAAGGTTTACCAGAGGTATTAAGGAAAGGGAAATTGAAGCTGATAGTAAACTGGACCTGAAGGGTTTTTCAAGTTTCCCTGATTTAATTATGATAGATGGAGGAAAAGGCCAGGTAAATGTAGCCATAGATGTATTACAGGACCTTAATTTAGACATACCTGTTTGTGGCCTTGTAAAGGATGATTTTCACAAGACCAGAGGCATTATATACAATAACAAGGAAATAAACATCGAAGTTGACAGCAGTGTATTTAGGCTTATATATGCCATACAGGAGGAAGCCCACAGATTTGCAATATCATACCATAGAAGCTTAAGAAGCAAGGATATGTTTAAGTCTGAACTGGATGATATTAAAGGAATAGGCGAAAAGAGGAAGATGGCACTTCTTAGGCATTTCCAGTCAATAGATAATATAAGGAAAGCTTCAGTACAGGAATTATCAGAAGTTGAAGGGATGAGCAAAAAAGCTGCAGAAGAAGTATACAACTATTTCAGGAAAGGTGGAGAAAGGTAATATGGAGTATGTAACTGTGGATAAATTAATTGAGGACCTGGAACTGGAAATAATCTATGAAGCTAATGGAATGGAAAATGTAAAGATTTCAGCCAGTGAAGTCAATAGGCCTGGACTTCCCCTGGCAGGTTATATGGATGTATTTGCATATGATAGGCTGCAGATAATTGGAAAGGTTGAGTGGTGTTACTGCAAAAGCCTTGATTATGAATTGCGCTATAGGAGATTTGATCAGCTTCTGTCCTACCCTATTCCAGCAATGATATTTGCCAGAGGGTTGGAAGTGTTCCCGGAAGTAATTGAGCTGGCAAAGAAATACAACAGGACTATACTAAAGACTGATATAACTACGACTAAGCTGGTAAATAAGGTAATTAACTATCTTGACTATGTACTTGCTCCAGAAACCATAGTCCACGGAGTTCTGTTGGAAGTGTACGGTCTAGGAATACTCATTATTGGAGAAAGCGGTGTAGGGAAAAGTGAAACTGCCCTTGAATTAATAAAAAGAGGCCATAGGCTGGTGGCAGATGATGTAGTGGAAATCAAGAAGGTGGAGGGTGAACTAAGGGGGCAGTCACCTGAAGTAATCAGATATTTTATGGAGATAAGGGGAATTGGAATACTGAATATAGAAAGGCTGTATGGAGTTGGAGCTATTAAAAGCGAAGAGTTCATTGACCTTGTTATTGAACTGGAATTCTGGGATAGTAAGAAGGAATACGACAGGCTGGGTCTTGATGAAGTGTATATAGAATTATTGGGAGAAAAGGTGCCAAAGCTTACAATACCAGTAAGACCTGGAAGGAATACTGCAACGATAGTTGAGGTTGCAGCAAGAAATGCAAGACAAAAGATGCTTGGATACAATGCAGCAGAAGAGCTGACCAGGAAGATTAAAGACCAGAACAGGAAAAAAGGCAAAAGAATAGATTTAAAAAGTATAGACGATTTTACCAGCTAGGTTCCAGTAAAAAAATAACCAGCTTCTTAGGTTGACTTTATTGTTTTTGTTTAATATACTATAGGTGAAATATATAACAATAGTTTACAAATCACAACAGAAGCTTTAATAGCATAATTTGAGCATGTGATTTGACATTTCTATTTGTACTTAACAATATGTACTTAACATATATGAAAAAGGGGGTCTTTTAATGACAAAGGTTATGAAGACCATGGATGGAAATACTGCTGCAGCTCATGTTGCGTATGCATTTACAGATGTAGCAGCAATATTTCCAATTACCCCATCATCACCAATGGCTGAGTTAGTGGATGAATGGGCAGCCCATGGACGAAAGAACATTTTTGGTCAAACTGTAACTGTTACAGAAATGCAATCTGAAGGAGGAGCATCAGGCGCAGTTCACGGCTCACTGTCTGCTGGAGCTTTGACAACTACCTTCACAGCTTCCCAAGGATTGCTGCTTATGATACCTAATATGTATAAAATTGCTGGAGAGCTTTTACCTGGAGTATTCCATGTATCAGCAAGAGCATTGGCAAGCCATGCCTTGAGCATATTTGGAGACCATCAGGATGTAATGGCAGTAAGGCAAACAGGATTTGCCATGCTGGCATCAGCTAGTGTGCAGGAAGTTATGGATTTAGCAGGAGTAGCACATCTTTCTGCTATAAAAGGCAAAGTTCCATTCTTGCATTTCTTTGATGGATTTAGAACTAGCCATGAAATTCAAAAAATTGAAGTAATGGACTATGATGACCTTGCTAAGCTGGTTGATTATGATGCACTAAATGAATTTAGAAAAAGATCACTAAACCCAGAACATCCATATACAAAGGGTACTGCTCAGAATCCAGATATTTATTTCCAATCTGTTGAAGCTTCAAACCCATTCTATGAAAACATAGTTGGTGTTGTGGAAGAGTACATGAATGAAATAAATAAGATTACTGGAAGAAATTACAAGCTGTTTAACTACTATGGAGATCCAGAAGCTGAAAGAATAATAGTAGCCATGGGTTCAGTTACACAAACAATTGAGGAAACAGTTGATTATCTGAGAAAACAAGGGGAAAAGGTTGGAGTTATTACCGTTCACCTGTATAGACCATTCTCAGCAAAGCATTTCTTCGATGTAATGCCAAAGACTGTAAAGAAGATAGCAGTATTAGATAGAACCAAGGAAAAAGGTTCAGTAGGAGAGCCTCTATACCTGGATGTCAAGAACATATTCTACGATAGGGATGTTAGACCAGTAATAGTAGGCGGAAGATATGGATTAGGTTCAAAGGATACTACTCCTTCACAAATAAAGGCAGTATTTGACAACTTGAAGAGCGATAATCCAAAGGACAGATTCACCATAGGAATTACAGATGATGTTACTTACACATCATTAGAAGCAAATGAAAAGATAAATACTACTCCAGAAGGAACTATAAGATGCAAGTTCTGGGGATTTGGTTCAGATGGTACAGTTGGAGCAAATAAGAGCGCTATTAAGATTATTGGCGACAATACAGACATGTATGCTCAGGGATATTTTGAATATGACAGCAAGAAATCCGGCGGTGTAACAATATCCCACTTAAGATTTGGACATACTCCAATTAAATCAACATATCTAATTGATGAAGCTGATTTCATGTCATGCTCAAAACAATCCTATGTTCATCAATATAACCTGTTAGATGGATTAAAGGATGGAGGAACATTCCTTCTGAATACTACCTGGAGCGTTGATGAACTGGATAAGAATCTGCCAGCTTCAATGAAGAGATACTTGGCTGAACACAACATTCACTTCTACATCATCAATGCTACAAAGATAGCTCAGGAAATAGGGCTGGGCGGAAGAATAAATATGATTATGCAATCAGCATTCTTCAAGCTATCAAATGTCATACCTGTAGAAGATGCAGTAAGGTATCTAAAGGAATCCATTGACAAGGCTTATGGCAAGAAGGGCGAAGATATAGTCAGAATGAACTATGCCGCTGTTGACAGAGGAATTGATGCATTAGTTAAGGTAGAGATTCCAGAAGAATGGAAGAATGCAGTGGATGAAAAGGCAGAAGAAAAAGAAGTACCTGATTTCATCAAGAATGTTGTAGCTCCAATGAATAGACAAGAAGGAAATAAACTTCCTGTAAGCACATTTGTCGGAAGAGAAGATGGCTCCTTCCCACATGGAACTTCAGCTTATGAAAAACGCGGTATAGCAGTAAATGTACCAGAATGGCAGTTGGATAACTGTATCCAATGTAACCAATGTTCTTATGTATGTCCACATGCTGCAATAAGACCATTCTTACTAAATGAAGAAGAGAAGAAGAATGCACCAGAATCATTTGCTACCAAGAAGGCTGTTGGCAAGGGATTAGAAGGATTAGAGTTTAGAATCCAAGTATCCCCATTGGATTGTACAGGATGCGGCTCTTGTGCGAATGTATGTCCAGCTAAGCAAAAAGCATTGATTATGAAGCCATTTGAAGAACAATACGAAGTTCAATCTGTAAACTGGGATTATGCAATTGAAAAGGTAGAGCCAAAAGAAGAATTAATCCCAGATAATACAATCAAAGGCAGCCAATTCAAGCAACCATTGCTAGAATTCTCTGGAGCATGTGCTGGCTGCGGTGAAACACCATATGCAAAACTTGTAACACAGCTGTTTGGAGACAGAATGATAATTGCCAATGCTACAGGATGTTCATCCATCTGGGGAGCCAGTGCGCCATCAACTCCATACTGCACAAACAAAGAAGGAAAAGGACCAGCTTGGGCTAACTCCTTATTTGAAGACAATGCAGAGTATGGATATGGTATGGCATTGGCAGTTAAGAAGATGAGAAATAAAATTGAAGATCTGATGAAGGAATTCATAGAGTTGAATATAGATGATGGAATTAATGAAGCATTCAACAAATGGATAGCAGGTAAAAACGATGCCAAGGCTTCAAAGGCTGCAGCAGCAGCTGTTATTTCAGTACTGGATAAAGAAGTATCTAATGAAAGAGGAATGGAAATACTCAAGGCTGTTAAGGATTTGAAGGATTACCTGATCAAGAAGTCTGTATGGATATTCGGTGGAGATGGATGGGCTTACGACATCGGATTTGGCGGATTAGACCATGTATTGGCATCAGGAGAAAATGTAAATGTACTGGTATTCGATACAGAGGTTTACTCCAACACAGGCGGACAGTCCTCAAAGGCTACACCAACAGCAGCAGTTGCTAAATTTGCAGCTTCCGGCAAGAGGGTAAGAAAGAAAGACCTTGGAATGATTGCAGCATCCTATGGGTATGTATATGTAGCACAGGTAGCTATGGGTGCCAATATGAATCAGTTGATAAAGGCACTGCAGGAAGCAGAATCCTATGACGGACCTTCATTGATTATAGCTTATGCTCCATGTATTAACCATGGTATTAGAGGTGGAATGGGAACAAGCATAGCTCAGGAAAAGAAAGCTGTTGAAACTGGATACTGGCATCTATATAGATTTGACCCAAGACGCAAGGAAGAAGGCAAGAATCCATTTATACTGGATTCTAAGGAACCAACCAAGCCATTTATGGACTTCTTGAATTCAGAGGTAAGATATACTTCCTTGAAGGTAACATTCCCAGAAATAGCAGATGAGCTATTCAAGGCAGCAGAGCAAGATGCTAAGGAAAGATACGAAAAATATAAGAAAATGGCTGAAGAAGGAACTCAAACAGCTGAATAATAGATAGATAAAAGGTAGAGGATAAAACCTCTACCTTTTGTTTTACTCTATAGCAATTGATAAGATTCTAACGAATATCATTGACTGGGGAAAAACACAAGATATAATAGCAAATAAGGGGGATGATACTGTGTCTAAATTAAAAATAAGAACTGAGATTCTTAAAAGGTTAAGAATTGCTGTATTGGTTGTCATAATTTTCATTATTCTAATATTGCTTTTCCTGCAGAATCAGATGACTGGTGCAATGCAGTTTAAAATAGGTGGAATTTTGTGTATAGGCATTGCAATAAATCTCATATTTTATAGCATTGAGTTGAAGCAACGGAATAGGATTGCTGCTACTATAAATTTAATAATTTCAATTGCATTTTTTATTATTTCTATCTATTACTTGTTGAAATAGGATGAATAGGCTAATATATTAGATATACTTTCTAGAAAATAGAAATATAAAACCTGTTATATTCTCCTCTAAAGTATTCAGATAAAAAGCAAAATCTGGTACTTTAAGGGGAGAATTTTTGTGTTAAAGAGAGTTAACATTACAATATCAGTAATAGTAGGAACATACAGAATATCCAATAAGCTTAAAATGTTAAGATTATTACAAAAAGAGAGGATTTTGAGAGAATCTTCTGATATAATATCAAAAAGTATTGAAATCACAAAAATGGAGGGAAGCATATGGGAGTTATACTCAGGACGGAAAATATCGAAAAGATATATGGCAAGGGAGAACTGCAGGTCCATGCACTGAAGCCTTGCAATCTGGAAATTGAAGAAGGATTTTTCTATGCAATTATAGGCAAAAGTGGCTCTGGAAAATCAACTCTCCTGCATATTTTAGGAGGTTTGGATAAGCCCACAAGAGGGAAGCTATATCTGGAAGGAAAAAGCGTATTTGACTTAAAGGATTCGGAGCTGGCAGTTTTGCGTCGAAGAAGAATAGGATTTGTGTTTCAAGCCTTTAACCTTCTACAGGAGCATACAGTTATTGAAAATATTCTAATGCCAATACATCTGGACGGCAAGGACCCGGATATGGACCATTTTAATGAGGTAATCAAGTCTTTAGGCATAGAGGGAAAGCTAAATTATTACCCTGATGAGCTTTCCGGAGGGGAAAGACAGCGTGTTGCCATTGCCAGGGCATTGGTTTCCAAACCTGCAATAGTTCTGGCAGATGAGCCTACAGGCAACCTGGATGAGAAAACGGGAAGAGAGGTCCTTAAACTGATTAAGGAATCAGCAAAGAAATTTCATCAGACAATTGTACTTGTTACCCATGATATGGAAATAGCAGCGGAAGCAGACAGGATTATAACTATTGCAGATGGATGGGTAACATCTATTGAGCACTCCGGTAGTACTCAATAGAGGCAGCTTAGAGAGGAGACATAAGAGGCAATAAGGGGGCTGATATAACATGAGGGATATTGCAAAGAAAGGATTAAAAGGCAGGAAGAAGGATACTTTTCTGCTGAAGCTGGTTATTACACTGTCATTTATATTCATTGTGGCATCGACTATTTTTCAGGCCAGCACAGAGAAGACAAAGCTTGAGCAGCGTCTTGACTTATATGGAGAATGGCATGCAGCATATCTTGGAAGCGATGAGGAAACATTATACAATCTAATAAATGAACCTGAAGTGGACAAGGTCGGAGTAAGCCTTATTATTGGGAAATCAGACAATTGTGGAGTAATAGGAACCTTTAATCAGGACCTGATAGACATGAGCAGATTTTCGTTGTATAAAGGGCGCTATCCGGAAGCGGCAAATGAGATAATGCTAGAGATGAATCAGATGAGCAATATGAATCTGGACCTGGAAGTGGGGCAGGAAATAGATGTTGTCATTACAATTCCCAGAGTTGAGGCAGACCCAAAGGAATATATAATGAATAAAAATAAGGAATTTTACAAATATGTAGAACCATATTTATCAGAATATAAAGCAATCGAGGAAGAGGCAAAGAAGAAAATAGACCAGTTGGTAATTGAATATGAAAAAGAAGATGACGAAGAAGCTAAAAGACAGATACAAAACGAAATAGATAGATTAAGAAGCGAAGTAAGCTACTATTATTGGGCTCTTTTACCCAAGCCTACATCCCATGAACACAACGAAACGCCTTTTGACCAGGTAGGAGATGTATCAGTTGTAGTCCATAGCAATTACTTTTATTATCATATGCCCTGGGAAGAGTTTACTCCGGAAGTCATAAAGAAAGACGGACTTTTATTAAATCAGAAGGTTATACTTAAAAAGAAATTTGTTGTAACAGGCATTCTTCAAACATATACCGATAAGTGGGACTTAGGCGGACATATGGCACCTAATGCCTTTATAACTGAGGAAGGTGGGAAAACCCTTACTGATGCTCTTCGTTACAACGAAATAGGGGATTTTTCTGATTATGGAATATTCTACAATGTATTTTTATATTCAGATTCCTATAAAGAGGAGCTGTACAACAGATTATCATCTAAATATTCAAAGGAAGAAGATATAAAAGAAGAACCCCGGATTATAGGAGATGTTTTTTATTGGATGAATATGTTTGGCAAGTCGGAGGAAGAGATTGATGAGATTCTTAAAGAATCTGAAAACTGGGCACCTGTTGAAATAAAGGATGATTATAGAGACGATTCCCTGGAGGGAGCAGGAGACTTAGTTAAAAAGATAGAGGTAAATACAGATAGATTCCGTAGAAATGTATTTTCCTATCCGGAGATAACTGCATCAACTGAGCATATTCTGACTCTGGCCATAATTGCAGTCATATTCATAACAACTGCCTTGGCCATATTCCAGATATTCCTGACTCAGATGAAGAGAAGGGCGCGAAAAATAGTATTGTTAAAATCCATAGGAGCTACCAATGGTCAGATAGTTAAGATGCTATTTTATGAAGGAGTATATCTTTTAAGAACTGGGCTGATTATTGGGGTGCCTATTGGATTTGGAGTAGCATGGGCTGTTATATACGGAATGAATGCAATAAAGGGACGGGAACTGCAATTTCATATAATGCCTGATTTACTTATTCTGGGAGTAATAGCTGGATGTTTGGCATTATTTATAGGCATGGCTGTTCCTATGATATATGCCATAAGGATACCTTTAGTTGGCACAATGTCAAAGCCTCCTAAACATAAGAAGATTAAGCATAAGGAAAACGGAGACCTTAATATTAGACGCCAGACATTTGGATATATTAACTGGAGATATTTTAAGCTTAACAAAGGAAAGACATTTATATCCTTTGGAATATCCTTTATTACTATAGCCATAATGCTTATAGCCTTATTGCTTTGCTATTTCTCCTTTGATAATTACAGAAATACCGTCCTGGCAAATAACAGACCTGATTATGCCATGGAGCTTTACTATGGAGAAGCTGTAAGAACTTTAAATAGCGATAGAGAGGAGATAATGCAGATAGAAGGAATTAAGGAGGCAGAGGTATATAAAGCAGGAATGCAGACCTTCCTGTGGTATGATGGTATTGAGAATAATGAGCTATTGAAGGCTTTTGAAAAGCTGCTTCCAAATGATCTTCTTCCTTTCCACTTTAGTAAGTATAATACTAAGCTGGAAGACCAACCGGAATGGATAAAGAATGCCTTCTATACTAAAATTTATGGAGTAGATATTGAAAGTGAGCTGTTTAAACGCTATAGTGCAGCAATAACAGAAGGAACAATTGATAAGAAGAAATTTGATGAAGGAGAAGAGGTAATCCTGTTAGTTCCTATGTATCTAACTGGTAATACAGACATTGAAGGTAAGTCCTTTGATACTAAAGAAGTTGTGAATGCAACAAACGAGAGCAACAGAATGGCATGGCTGTTTGACCGAAGTGGGGCTTATAAGCTAAGCTATAGCATAAGATACAAGGATTATTATTCCAAACAAAACGACATAAAGCCTGGAGATACTATTTATTTGTCTGCAGATGCAGAGAAAATAATAGGGGAAAGCTATGTAGTAGACCATTATACCAAAAAAGTAACTGTAGGAGGGCTTATATATTATTTCCCAAAGGAAGGCATGTGGCCATTTTCTAACAATCTGGCACCTTATATAGTCATAGGTTCAACTAAATGCATGGAGTCCATTTATCCTAATTCCAGATTAGGGTTATATGGAGTTGATTTAAACCAGATGAAAACTATGGTAGATATTCTATATCCTACTAAATATGGTCGCACCCTTTGGTATATAAATACGGATTCACGGGATCTTGATCCGGTGTTTGACTCAAAGCTGTTGGCTTTTGCCAATAACAAGGGATATACCCTGTATAACTATAAGGACAGCAGTTCCCAGTTATACTACGAGGCATTCAACAATGCTGTTATCATAGGATTACTAGGGTTTACTGCAGTGTTTATTGCCTTTATAATCCTGTACAACACTACAGTATCAAAGATGGAGCAGGACAGAAACAGAATTGGAATACTGCAATCCCTTGGAGTTACGAAAGAACAGTTTTCAAGGCACTATATTAACGTAGGTGTAATAAGCGGGTTTATATCAATACTAATTATAAATATACTGTTAATAGCAGTATTGCTTATTACTTCCGTAAGCGCATTAGAAGGGTTAAATATGACCTTTGGAGATTATGTAAAGGATGTATTTCAATATAGACTTTGGCTATATCCATGGCCACTTCATATAGCATTATGTGCAGTATTCTTTATACTAACGGTACTGATAAACTATTTGCCAAGCAGAAATATTACAAGTAAATATCCAGTTGAGAACATTAGGAGCTTAAGTAGATAAAGGCAGGGGCAATCCCTGTCTTTATTATTGGCTCCATTCTTTCAATGTTTTTATTCTTCTAAATGCAATTATTAACAACAAGGATATAGTTGCTCCGGTAATTGAACTCAGTCCAAAGGGAGCAATGAATCCAAATAATGCAGCATCTCGGGACATAATTAAGGCTGCTATAGGATATGCCAGTATGGCACCGAAGATCCCGGTTCCAACTACCTCTCCCAAATAAGCCAGTGAAACCTTTTTAGTATGTTTATATAAAAACCCGCTTAGAAATGCTCCGCACATGCTCCCTGGAAAGGCCAACATAGTTCCAGTGCCAATAAAAAACCTGATAAGAGATGTAACAAAAGCCATACTTACTGCATAAGCAGGGCCTAATGTTACTCCTGCCAATACATTAATAAAATGTTGAACAGGATATACTTTAGCTAACCCAAGGGGGATAGCTAAAGTAGAGCATACAACTCCCAGAGCTATTAAAATACCTGCTTGAGTTAGTTTTTTTATTTCTTTCATAATAGACACCCCCTATATATTTTTAAATAGTTTTTCTAGACCTTCTATTGCAAAACCGTGGTCTAGTGGACCTGAGCCCTTTCCTAAATTTAAATTGGATTTTAAACATTCAGTAATATATGATTTTGCTCTTTTTACGCTCAATAATAATGAATGCCCTTCAGCAAGGTTGCAAGCAATTGCAGATGATAATGTACATCCAGTGCCATGGTTATTGGGATTATCAATTCTCTTTCCTTTAATCCATGTACATTTGCCATCTTCATATAGTAGGTCATCAGCATCCTTTACTCTGTGTCCACCTTTAATTAGTATCGCACCGTTAAACTTCCTTGAAATTATAGTTGCTGCTTTTTCCATATCTGGTAGGCTATTGATTTTCACGCCGCTTAACACTTCAGCTTCTGGAATATTAGGAGTAATAATGGTTGCTAAAGGAATCAGCTTATTTACCAACGCTTCTATGGCATCATCCTGTAACAGCTTACTTCCGCTGGTAGACACCATAACAGGGTCTACAACTATATTTTTAGCATCGTATTCTATTAGCTTTTTTGCTATAATTTCGATGAGGTTTCTATTGGACACCATTCCAATCTTAACGGAATCCGGATAAATGTCCTGAAAAATACAGTCCAGCTGCTTTGCCAAAAATTCAGGAGTAGATTCCATAACTGCATAAACTCCGGTTGTATTTTGAGCCGTAAGGGCTGTAATTGCACTCATGGCATAGAGCTTGTGAACAGTTATTGTCTTTATATCTGCTTGTATTCCTGCTCCTCCGCTGGAGTCAGACCCAGCAATGGTCAAAACCTTTTTCATAATAAGCCTCCTTTGTTATCTAATGATTCTCTCTATTTCCTTTCTAAGCCTTTCAGCAGCTTTCTTTGCATCCTCCTGTGCAAATATGGCTGATACAACTGATATTCCAGCTATACCGCTGGATTTCAGCTTTATAATATTTTCCTCATTAATACCACCAATAGCTACTACTGGAATGCTAACAGAATTGCATATATTCTTCAGAGTTTCTAATGATACTAATACAGCATCTCTTTTAGTGGAGGTTGGGAACACAGCACCTACCCCCAGGTAATCTGCACCAGCTTTTTCTGCTAATACTGCCTCTTTCACTGTTTTTGCAGATACGCCTAGTATTTTGTTTGGACCTATTTTGGCACGGACAATACTGGCATCCATATCGGATTGTCCTACATGCACACCTGCTGCGCCACATGCCAAGGCCACTTCAACCTGATCATTTATTATTAGCGGGATATTGTACTTATCTGTTAATTCCTTAATCTCCCTGGCTATAGATATATATTCATCTAAAGAGATATTTTTCTCACGGAGTTGTATCATGGTAGCTCCACCTAATATGGCTTCTTCTACCATTGCCTTAAGGGTTCTATTTCCAACCATAGATGAATCAGTAATTCCATATAGCAATAGAGAACTTTTTAAGGATTTCCTATCTGATTTCAACTTTCATACCTCCTTTAAGGATGCCAGCATCCATCTTGCTTATCTCATCTATTAAGTAGTTTCTTAATGAAGAGGTTCCTTCATTATTTTCTTTCATCCTTCTATATCCCAATTCGCCGCTTAGTCCCATAATAGTTACTGCTGCTGCAACAGCTTCTGTTATATTTTCTCTGTTGGCTGCCACAAAGGCAGCAATTAATCCTGTAAGCATACATCCGGTACCGGTTATTCTGGACATCATGGGATGGCCATTGTATATTACATAGGCTCTATTTTCATCAGCTACTATATCAATAGGGCCAGTAATTGCAATTACAGAGCCTAATCTACTGCTTATCCCCTTTGCAAGGAGTATTGCATCATCTAAAGTATCTTCTCTTATTCTATCTTTCACATCTGCATCTACACCTTTTGTTTTTCCACTTCTAGTATAGATGGTCTTGATTTCTGAAATATTTCCTCTTATAACTGTGAAATCTATTTCATTTAATAGCTTGAATAAAGTGTCTGTGCGAAAGCGTGATGCTCCTGCTCCTACCGGGTCAAGAACTACTGGATGGTTCATATGGTTGGCTTTTTTACCTGCCTTTATCATGGAATCAACAGTTCTTTCATTTAAAGTACCAATATTGATATAGGTAGCACTACAAATAGAAGTAATATCCTCTACTTCTTCAATACTGTCAGCCATTATGGGAGAGGCACCACAAGCTAGTATGGCATTAGCCACATCATTTACCGTCACATAGTTGGTAATACAGTGTATAAGCGGTGATTTTTGATGCACGTTTTCCAATATATTTTCAAACATTTACACAAGCCTCCCTTCAAATAAAAAAGGTGTACCTGAAATGGTACACCTATAGTTACTCAAAACTAAACTCCCTACGTTGGCATTACCCACTTCAGGTTCAAAGGGTCGAAGTTAACAACTTCCTCTCAGCCCATCCCATGAGCTCCCCGGAATATTAAGTTTACAATTTTAGTATAGCATAACAATACTATAACTTCAATTCATTGCAAAAATTTACTCATTAGGCAAATGCAATATGAATTCAGTTCCCTTGCCTAATTGGGAATTCACATTTATATATCCATTTTGACCTTTAATTATTTTCTCCGTTAAATGAAGCCCAATGCCACTTCCTTCACTTCCGCTTTTGCTGTAGAATTTTTTGAATATATCCTTTATGTTTTCCTTTGGTATGCCCGGCCCATTGTCTTTTATGGATATGGATGTATAGAACTGGTCCTGTGCTACTTCAATAGCTATAGTGCTATTGGCTGGAGAAAACTTTGCTGCATTGTGCATTACGTTATAAATGGCTTCGGATGTCCATTTAGGGTCGTGCTTGACTAGTATGTCCTTGGGGCAGGAAACTTTTACATCAATGTTCTTTTCGTTTATTAAAGACATGGCCGAATTAAGGGATGAAAGGATTGTATCATATATTGGTAGTACTCTGGTATTGAACTTCATTATTCCCGTTTCCAAAAGGGACATTGTAATCATGGACTGCATAAGGAAATTAAGCTTGTCTACTTCCTTGTCCAGGGATAATAAGAAATTCTTTAACTGCTTTTCCTCCAGGTTTCTGAAAAGGAGTATTTCATTTATCATCTTGATATTGGATATAGGGGTTTTAACCTGGTGGGATATATCCGATATTATAGACTGCAGATTTAGCTTATCTTCAATAATTACGCTTTTCTCCTCGTTAATGTATTTTTCAAGGCTTTTTATATCATTTTCCATTCTATGGAGCCTGTCATCCCTGAAAAAGGGGTAGGATTTATTTTTCCTGCCAGAGATAATGGTTTCGGTGGCATTTTTATGAAAATCCACAAATCTGTTCAATTCCTTTTCTGCAATATACAATTTTATGCCTAGAAACAAAAGCAACAATATGAGCAAAGTAAAAAGAATGTTCAAAGTCTCACCTCTAAGATCTATTATCTGCCTATCCATTGATATCCTACACCGTATATGGTCTTAATATATTTATGGTCATCATCCTCTATTTTAGCCCTCAATCTGTTTATCTGCACGGAAAGGGCATGGTCATTTACAAATTTGAAGTTCTGATCCCATAGGGTTTCCAATAGGAAGTTCCTTGTAAGTATAGTACCCTTGCTTTCTATAAAAATCCTAAGAAGGTTGAACTCGGTTGATGTTAAACTGTGTTCTTTACCTGAAACATATACTTTGTAAGTATCAAAATTTACTGACAGGAATCCGTCATCATAATTAGCAGTATTGCTGTGCAATCCAGCTCTTTTCAGTACAGCGTTGATCCTTTTCTTCAGCAGCTTTAAGCTGAAGGGCTTTGTAATATAGTCATCTGCACCCAAATCGAAGCCTTTTATTTCATCTTCTTCCAAATCTCTGGCTGTAAGAAATATTACAGGTATATCGGAATTGGATTTAATCTCCTTGCAGATATTGAACCCATCTCCATCAGGCAGATTTATGTCAAGTATTGCCAGGTCATATGCGTTGCTTTTTATTTTATCCATTCCCTCTTCATAGGAGGTAGCTGGGATTATTTCAAATCCTTCCGATTCCAGGTCGAACTTAAGAGTATTCAATAGAAGCTCATCATCTTCTACAATAAGGACCTTTACCATAAATTCACCCCACTATGCTGTTAATTCAATAATAGCAGATAAATTGACAATTTTCAAATTTCAAATAATATATTAAACTATTGAGAGGATTTTGTGATAATATTTTGATAATATATTTTCAAGGGAATAATGGGAGAGCTTCTGTTAGGAGTGATAGGAAATGTCAAGTGAATATGCGCTGGAAGTAAAAAGCTTGAATAAGGCTTATGGGAGAAAAAGGGTCTTAAATAATGTATCCTTTAATGTTAAGCACAATGAAATAGTTGGATTTATAGGCCCATATGGTGCAGGAAAAACCACAACTATGAAATGCATTTGCAATCTTGTCTATCCTGATAGCGGAGAGATAATTATCAATGGATATGACCTTTTTAAGGAAAGGGAAAAAGCTCTTGAATCCCAGGCAGCGTTAATTGAAAGTCCAGGGCTTTATCGGGATATGACAGGCAGGGAAAACATACAGCTTATAGCCAGATTAAGAGGCATAGGGAAGGAAAGGATAGAGGAGGTCTGTGATTTTACAGGACTGAGAGAAGAGCTGAACAAAAAGGTATCGGGCTATTCCACGGGGATGAAGCAGATGCTAGCTTTGGGAATAGCAATACTTAATAAGCCAAAATTCCTTATACTTGATGAGCCTATGAATGGTCTTGACCCATCAGGAGTCATACATTTGAGAAACACTTTGCAAAGGCTTGTAAAGGAAGAGGATATGGCAATATTCTTTTCATCTCATCAGCTGGGAGAGGTGGAAAAGCTGGCCCATAGGATCATATTTATCGATAAAGGTGAAATAATAGAAGTTCCGGATATTATGTCCAATATTCAGAGGTACATTATTCAAGTATCAGATTTAGATTCTTCAGTGGAGACTATTGCAAATATTATTGGAGAAGATTCATTGGAAACAATAGCATCAGACAGCATCAGATTTGAAATCCAGAATCAGGATATACTCTCTGAAATACTATATAAGCTTTTATCTAGAAGAATAAAGGTTTATGATATATATAAGGACAATGTTGATATTGAGACTATCTATGCCGAAATATATAACAAAAACCCTGAAATTTAAAAATCCATCAGGATTTGTAAAAAGGAGGCGATCCTATTATAAGTTTAATGCTTTCTGACCTAAAAAGGCGCATAAAAAGCCCCACTACGTGGATTATAGTATGGCTTGTACTGTTGTTATCATATATGCAGATAGATAATATGAAAACAGAAAGGCTTAATAGGCAGTTTTATGGGAAACACAATACTGAACTTGAAAATCTGGATATTAGGCTTATGGGAAGCAAATACTGGGCTTATTTTGTAAACGAATATACCAATAAAAAAAGAATTGAAATTGCCGAAAGGATAATCAAAGCAGAATTCAATGAGGATTATAGAAGCTACAACAGGTACAAAGCATTCTATAGTCTGATTTATGCAAAGATGTATATGTCACATTCAGATAGAATTCTATCCAAAGCTGCTAAAATGGAAATAAAAGAGATTTGGGATGAAGTGAGCGATGGTACACGCTTTGAAGATATAGGTACGTATTTTTTTGGAAATCAGACTTATCTAATGGATTTTTTGAATATATATGAAGCAAAATTTCATTATTATCTATACAATAATGATTTAGATGTAGTTTACAAGGATGATATAAACAACATCTCATTTCTGTACAAGTACCTGATAGATGTGCTTCCTGTGCTATTATTGGCATTTCCGGTGTTACTTGCTCATAATAGCATCAACAAAGATGTTAACAGTGGAATTGCCAGACTGGTTTTAACTCAGGGAATTGCAAGGTGGAAATATTATATTTCAAAATATATAAGCGGTGTACTGTATATCCTTTTTCTTTTGTATATGCCATTGATATTTATCAGTGCAATAATTGGATTTAATTATGGTTTTGGCAGTTTAAAATATCCTGTATTTTATTACCCCTTAGGATTTAAAGGGCTAATTCCAAGGCACAATTTTGTAGAAGGATTGGCTGCCCCTTATAAGTATATAGGTATTAGCAGGCTTCCAAAGCAGTCTGTAAGGGGATTTGAAACCATACTGCTTGGGGATGAAATAATACCTTTTTATAATTTTCTGATACTGGTTGTATTATTTACAATACTTTTTGCATTGTTTGCTGTGGCACTGGCAGAACTGATATCTGCAATAATAAATAGCCAACTGATAAGCTTTGGATTGGCATCGGCGGTATTTACAGCTGGTTATAAATTAAGTGAACCTTATATTCATGAAAGGCATTACAATTTAAGCCCCTTTACAATGAATAATCCTGTCGCAATAATAAACGGAAGCTGTAATGCCACTGCTTTAGCGAGTTTTCTGATATTGTGCCTTTCAGCAATTCTTTTGTTGACCATAGGAATATTGTATTTCAGCAAAAAGAACATATAATCATCTGTTGATGTGAGGTAATATAAGATGAAAAAAATTATTGCATATGAGCTGACGAAGTTTTTCTATAAAAGAAGGAACAAATTGTTGATATTGGCACTTTTTATATTTGTAATAGGGGTTAATGTCTATAGCTATCAGCTGTATAAAAGTTATGATGAAAGAATCATCATGGAATACAGACTGATTTCTGAAAAAGCCAAATTAAAGCTGCAGGGCCTGAATAATGAACTAATAGGATATAGAGAATGGAATGAGGATGAAAGGAAAATATTTAAAGAGAGGATTCAAAGGATAGAGGGAGAAATAAGCTATTTAAAAGTGGAGGCTTCAGTTACGGGAAGAATAAGCAATGCTTTCAGTAAGGTGGGAGATCCTCAGTGGAATCGCATATTGTGCAAGTATTTTAGGGAACGATACGCAAACATTATAGAGTCCTATGAAAAAGGATATATTGATGATGCATATCTAAAGGATAGGAAAACAAACATTGAAGAAGCAAGATACCATAAATACAAATACGACTATCTTCTGGAAAAGGGGATTTTGCTCAAGGAAAATGAATATAAGCCAAACGGAGTAAATTCAATAAACTTATTCTTTAGAAACAGCAATGTTTTGATACTTGTTATAATAGTAGCTTTATTGTCCATGGATGTTTCTTTATCACCCGTTATTGAAGGAAGCTATAAATTAGAATGTACCAACCCCTTTGAGAGAAAGCATATTTTTATGGGTAAAGCAATTTCGATTTTTTTGATAATATTTGGCATTCTATCTGTTGTATTTCTATTGGTATTTATAACAAACAGCATTATTTTTGGAGTAGGGGATTTTGACTATCCGCAGGTGGTTTCAGGCTCAATTAATAGATTGACTCTAAAAGCTAATGAAGATGATTTTAAGGTAATTTCAATGGGCACTAAGATTGTGCTTGGAGTAATAATTATAGCTGCCCTAATATTCTTTACAGTGGCTTTAGTTATGCTGTTATCCATATTTACGGATTCTACGGGAAAGACACTGGGAGTAACCATGTTTTTAATAATTACTGCCTTTACATTTAATATGATTTCAGATATGGAATCAATTATTAACCTTTTCCATCCATATATGTATTGCTATTATGAAAATGCAATAACAGGATATTACAGGTCAAATTATCTCTTTGGAATTGTCTTGAACATTGGTTTGGGTATTGTTTTTATTTTTATAAGCTACTTCAAATTTACAGGTAAGGACTTTCTGGGGGCACGAGAGTAGGTGAATGTATATGAAAAAGTATAATGTATTAAAACCTATATTAATATTGTTTGTAGTTATTGCTTTCCTTTCGGCATTTCTGTTTATTAGATATAAGCCTGGACGAATAGAAAAAGGATTTACACAGTTTGGAAGAAGCGCATTTAAACAGCTGGAATACCCTGAAGAAGGAGAAGAAATTGCAGTAATAAGAACCAGCATTGGAGACATAAAGATAAGGCTTTTCCCTGATGCAGCTCCACTGGCTGTGAAGAACTTTAAAGCCCTGGCAAAAGAAGGGTTTTATAATGGATATGCTTTTGACAGGGTTGAGGAGGATTTCTTCATACAGGTTAGAATAACAGACTCAACCAAGAGCATATATGGAGGTTATTTTGAAAAGGAAACAAACGATGAATATCACCATTTTACAGGTGCTGTTGGAGCTTTGGGAAACAATGAAGGCAATACCAGTGGTTTCTATATAATATGCAACAGCGGGATAGAACCAGCATATTTGGAATTGATGTCTAAATTAGGTGAGGGATATGGGTATACCAAAGAGCTTATTAAAGCATATAGAAACTTTGGGGGAGTACCAAGATTAGATGGGGACTATACCATTTTTGGGCAGGTATTCTATGGCATGGATACTGCTTTTGAAATAAATAGGAGGCCTATGGTTGAGGATAATGGAAAAGGTGTAGCAGTAACAATGGACCCTATAGTTATAAACTCAATAGAAATTGTACCCTATAAAAAAGAATGAGCCATAATCATTATCCACATAATGGCTACTTCCTGTGAATAATTATATAATAGGAGGTGGCCGGTGTGCGAAAAATACTGTCAGTTATACTGATTGGATTTATAGTCCTTTGGACTTATAATCTGTTTATAGACAATATTATAGTACTGGAAAAACCGGAAGAAAAGCCTTATAGAGGTATCATAAGAATATGGGATATTCCCAGGCAGGATATGAGAATTAACAGCACCTATTCCTGGATGGCAGATAAAATAAGGGCCTTTGAAAAAAGAAATGCAGGTGTTTATATAGAGTTTGTACAGGTAGATATGGATGCTATTTACGATGCATTGGTAAATGGAAATGTTGAACCTGACGAAATGCCTGATATAATACCTGTAGATGCTAATTTTTTTGATTTCAGCCTGTTAGAGCCACTGGATGAATATATTAAAGAAGATGAAATAGAAGAGTATAAGCATCAGGTAATGAAATCTGTAACCTATAATGACAGGATTATGGCAATACCGGTGGCTATGAGCACAAATGTAATGCTGATAAACCTGGATAGGTTCAATGAAAGAGGAGTTTCTCCTCCGTTGGGAGGGGACTGGACCTATGATGAATTTGTAGACACCCTTAAACACCTGAAATACGATTCTGATGGAGATGGAATAATAGATGAATATGGATTTATTTCATCCATAGAGGCTAATAGCTATGACCTTTGGCCAATTATTCTATCAGATGGCGGAGAATTTATAAATCCAAAGCGGAAAGAATATAATTTTTATGGAGAAAAGGCAATAAAAGGATTGGAAAGGGTTATAGCTTTAAAGGAAAAATATGATGTAGTGCCAGATTATTTTGGTATAATAGATGAAAGGGATGCATGGCAGATGTTCTATCAGGACAGAAAAGCTGCCATGTATATTACAGGCACATGGGCAGTAAACTATCTGGATTCCCTATATAAAAGCGGGGAGGGATTCAACTTTGACGTGGTCAATTTTCCTAAGGGAGATAAGAATTTGCCTGTAATACTAAGCGATGACATAATTTCCTATGGGGTTTTAAAGGATGATAACCCCAAGAAAGTTGAAATGTGTGTCAATATGCTTAAATACCTGACTACACCAAGAAACCAGAAAACTCTAGAAAATTTAGGCTTATTTACAGTCAAAAGGGATATAGAAGATATGTATATGGAAAATCCCAGAATGAAAAAAATAGAGGAGCTTTTGAATTATACCATATATGTGCCATTTATTGATAATAAAAAGGAAATTGATGCTATAATTAATGAGGAAGTCAGGAAAGCTATACTGGGGGAAAAGTCTTCCTCTCAGGCTATTGAAGATGCCAAAATGGAGATAGATAGATTAACCAATAAAAATAATGACTAGGAGTGGTATTTTGGAAACGAGAATTTATGAGCTGTTTAAGGATAGGAGTTTTGGCAGGATTTTATTTGATGAACCTATGAAAAACCATACTTCATTTAAAATAGGAGGGCCAGCAGATGTAGTTATTATACCTGATAATGAAGATGACATTGTAAATGCCATTAACTGCTGCAGAGAAAATGGAGTCAAATATTTTATTATGGGTAATGGAACAAATCTGCTGGTAAAGGATACAGGAATAAGAGGAGCAGTAATAAAAATTGCCAATGGATTTGATAAAATAGATGTCATAGAAGACAGGGTATTTTGCCAGAGTGGAGCACTGTTGAAAAAGGTTGCAGAAGTATGTTTAAAACATTCCCTTACGGGTTTTGAATTTGCCTGCGGAATACCAGGAACTGTAGGCGGAGCAATTGCTATGAATGCCGGAGCCTACAGCGGGGAGATGAAGGATGTTGTAACTAAGGTGAAGGCCTTGGATAGAAACGGCAACATAGTGGAACTATCCAATGAGGATATGAAATTCAGATATAGGGGCAGCAGCGTAATTGATGAGGGACTTATCGTATTGGGTGTTGAATTTAAACTTGAAAAAGGGGAATACTCAGCTATAGAGGAAAGGATGAAGGATCTTACAAATAGAAGGGAAGCAAAGCAGCCTTTGGAATACCCCAGTGCTGGAAGCACATTTAAAAGGCCTGAAGGCTATTTTGCAGGAAAGCTTATAGAGGATGCAGGTCTTAGGGGATTGCGCTTTGGGGATGCTCAAGTGTCAGAAAAGCACTGCGGTTTTGTGGTAAATATTGGTGAGGCTACCTTTGAGGAAGTCATAACCCTTATTAAGACAATCCAAAAGGTAGTTCATGACAAATTCAATGTCATGTTGGAGCCTGAAGTAAAAATAGTAGGAGATGAATAGAAAGGGAAATATATGAGACTGATAGCAGATTACCATACCCATACAATATACAGCCATGGTAAGGGAACCATAAGGGACAATGTGGAAGCAGCGCTGAAAAAGGGGCTAAAGGAAATAGGCATTTGTGACCATGGCCCAGGCCACTATCTATATGGCGTTAAGAGGGAAAACCTGTTTAAGATGAAGAAAGAGATAGACCAGTTAAACGAGGAATACAAGGAAAAGGGAATCAGAATCCTTTTAGGTGTAGAAGCAAACATAATTGGATATGATGGTACCATAGATGTGGATGATGAGATAATTGAAATATTGGATATATTGCTTTTAGGGTTCCACTATGGGGTTATACCTAAATCCGTAAAGGAATACATGATTTTAAATGTAATGAATCCATTATCGAAGGCATTGCCTTTTATAAGGGAATGGGTAGAAAGAAAGAACACAGAGGCTATACTTAAAGCCATTGAAAGATATCCTATAGATATGATTACCCATCCGGGGGATAAGGCAAGGCTAAATATAAAGGAAGTTGCAGAAGCAGCCTACAGAAAGGGAATTGCCCTGGAGATTAATGCAAAGCACAATGAGCTGTCAGTTGAGAGCATAAGGATAGCATTAGGTACAAAGGTTGACTTTTACATAAACAGCGATGCTCATCACCCTTCAGAAGTAGGAGAGGTGGAAAAGGCAATTATAAGGGCCAAAAAAGCAGGAATACCTATCCATAGGATAAGGAATGTGGAAAAACAATAGAGGTGAATTGTATGGAGTTTGTAATCATAACAGGCATGTCTGGAGCAGGGAAAAGCCAGGCAATGAAAGCCATGGAGGATATTGGATACTACTGCATGGACAACCTGCCACCTGCCCTTTTGGGAAAGTTTGCACAGCTATGCCATCAATCAAAGAGAAAAATTGAAAAGGTTGCAATAGTAGCAGATATTAGGGGAGGAATATTTTTCGAGGATTTATTTAAAGGATTAGATGACTTGGAGAAGGAAGGCATTACTTACAAGATATTATTCTTGGATGCATCAGATGAAGTTCTTATAAAGCGGTACAAAGAGCTAAGAAGGCCCCATCCATTAAATATGAATGGAAGCATTGTTGATGGAATTATTGAAGAAAGAAAACTGCTCCAAAATGTAAAGAATAGGGCAGATTATGTCATAGACACCTCCAGGCTTACCATTGGAATGCTCAAGGAGGAAATTGCAAAGATATTCCTGAAGGGGCTGGAACTGGAGAAGCTTACTATTTCTGTAGTCTCCTTTGGATTTAAACATGGAATATTGCTAGATGCAGACCTGATATTTGATGCCAGATTTATTTCCAATCCTTATTATGTTCCAGAATTGCGGGACCTTACAGGTGAAGATGAAAAGGTTAGGGAATACGTATTTAAATGGGAGCAGACCAATATATTTGTGGATAAGGTAGTGGACCTGCTGGAATTTTTAATTCCAAACTATATAAAGGAAGGGAAAACTCGGCTTGTGGTAGGAATTGGATGTACTGGAGGTAGGCACAGGTCTGTTGCAATTGCAAAGGAAATTGCCAGAAGGCTGGAAGCAAACGGACATAGAGCCATTGCATCCCATAGGGATTATAAGTTAACTTAAAGGGGAATGATTTATGAAGAGAGGAAAAAATGTATTAGATAAAGGGCCGAAGGTAGTAGCTATTGGTGGAGGAACAGGATTATCCGTATTGTTAAGAGGTTTAAAGGAATATACTTCAAACATAACTGCAATTGTTACAGTTGCCGATGATGGAGGAGGTTCAGGAATATTAAGAGAGGATTTGGGGATGCTGCCGCCTGGAGATATTCGCTCCTGCATACTGGCACTGGCAAATACAGAGCCTACAATGGAAAAACTCCTACAGTTCAGATTCAAGGAGGGAATGCTGAAAGGGCAAAGCTTTGGAAATCTGTTTTTGGCAGCAATGAATGAGATATATGGAAGCTTTGAAGTAGCCATAAAGGAAACCAGTAATGTATTGGCTGTTACAGGCAAGGTGCTTCCTATGACCTTGGAAAATGTAACATTATATGCTGTACTGGAAAATGGCCACGTTATAAAAGGTGAGTCAAAAATTCCATTGAAGAACAAGGAATTAGGAAGCAGAATTGATTACATATACATGGAGCCTAAGATTAGTTACCCATTGGATGAAGCCATTACGGCAATAGAGGAAGCAGATGTTATTGCACTTGGCCCGGGAAGCCTTTACACCAGCGTTATTCCCAATCTGCTTGTAAACAATATGGTAGGCAAAATCCATAGCGCCAGAGCTCCGAAAGTATATATATCCAATGTAATGACTCAGCCTGGCGAAACTGATGGCTATACAGTTTTAGACCATGTAAATGCTATATTAAAACATAGCCAGGAGGATTTCCTGGATTATGTCATTGCAAATATTGAGGAGATTCCGGAAGAAACCCTCAGAAAATATATATTTGATGGCTCAGAGCCTGTAGTATTGGGGGATTCAGATGAGGATATCTTAGAGAAAAAAGGCATTAAGCTGATTAAAGAAAATCTCGTGGATATAAAGAATGATTATATTCGCCATGATTCCATGAAGTTAAGCCAGATATTAATGGACATAGCAAATAAATAGAGGCGGCTAAGGCCGCCTTTAATACTATGGTCTTTTAATCTCTCCAAGCATTTTGGAAATCAGTGTACCAGCTGTTCTTTTTGTCAGCTCTTCATAGTTGACATTGGTATTTAATTCTTCTGCCAGTTTCTTGATGGTTTCAATCTGTCTTTTTGTAGGAGGATCTTCTGCATTGGCAATGTAATTGTCTACACCATCATTTATATTTTCGTCCAGGGATATCTCTTCAATAGCTGTCATTCCTACATTGGTTAAATCCCTCAAAACTCTGGCTTTGGCACGGGTGGATGCCATTCTGATTATGTGGGGTGCTATACTTGAGTTTACTGATTGAGGACTGGCATCGCCTATGTCGGTGTAAATTCCGTTTTCAGTTGTAGCGGTGGCTTTACAGATGGCAGTCATGTTGTTTTCCTGTGTAGGCAATTGTATTAGCTCAACTGCAATTGATTTTAAACCCTTCTGATGGGCAAGATCCAGTAATCCTTCATAGGTAACAAATGATTTTCCCTGCAGGTTTATTATGAATTTTTCGTTAATGGACATTAAACCACCTCGATTATATTATAGGCTTTCCGGTAAAATTTAAACCTGGGAATATTGCCTATGTATAACAATTCAAGGTGGTTTAAGTAAAAGCTATTCAGTCAGGTATAAAATGCCTAATTTAATTGTATTTTCCAAAGCTTCCCTATGGGTTCTCTCGTAGGAATGGGAAGCGTCAACACCAGGGCCAATCAATGCAACTTTGAAATCATATCCTGCCATTAATGCAGCAGAGCCATCAGAGCCATAATAGGGGTATATGTCTATCTTATAGCTTAGGTTATTTGCTTCAGCCAAGTTCACAAGCCTCTTTCTAAGGCTCAGGTCATATGGCCCGGAGCTGTCCTTTGCACAGATTGTAACGCTGTACTCATCTGAAGCCTGTCCTTCACCTGGGGCAGCCATATCCACTGCAATAAATTCAAAGGTCTTTTCAGGTATGCCAGCACTTGCCCCATGGCCTACTTCTTCATAGTTGCTTATGAAGAAGTTTGTGGTGTATTTAGGTCTTATGTCATTATCTGCCAGGTATTTTGCAATTCCTAATATACATGCCACTCCCGCCTTGTCATCTAAATGTCTGGATTTTATGTACCCGCTGTTTGTACATGTAGTCCTAGTGTCGAAGAATATAAAATCCCCTACATTTATACCGAGTTTTAGCACATCCTCCTTGGAGGATACCTTTTCGTCAATCCTTATTTCCATATTGTCAGCATTTCTTTCAGTATCCTTGGTGGCCTGTCCATGAACGTGGGAGCTGGCTTTTGTTATAAGGATTGTTCCAGTGTAAATCTTTCCTTGGCTGTTTTCTATGGAAACGTATTCTCCCTCTATTGTATCCATTACATAACCGCCTATTTGGGCAAGTTTAATTCTTCCATTGGATTTTATCTCCTTTACCATTCCTCCCAGAGTGTCCACATGGCCTGATAGAGTAACTTCCTTATCCTTATTTTCTCCTTCAATGGTAGCAATAAGTGCTCCCTTATTGGTTCTGTATGTAGGAATACCTAATGAATTGAATTCCTTTTCTACAAAATCTATTGCTTTTTCAGTATTTCCTGTAGGGCTTGGAATGTTAAGAAGTTCTATTAATTTTTCTATTACATAATCCATATCTAATTTCACAAAAATACCTCCTTAGAATTTGACTATCTTGATGCTATATTATATATAATACTATATTATCTTAATATTGAAAAATTTTTTTAGCACTTTATTAAATTTTATAGTATAATAACCTTAATATTCATATAGTAAAATATATAGGAGTTGGTTATAGTGTTCGAGGAAGTGAGTGCCGGAGGTGTTGTAGTATTTGGTAATACTATACTGTTATTGAGAAAGTTTAATGGCGATTGGGTACTTCCAAAGGGAAGGGTTGAAAAGGATGAAGATACACGCGTTACGGCAATAAGGGAAGTCCTGGAGGAAAGCGGCGTAAAAGCAGAGATTATAAAGTATATTGGAATGGTCCATTATACTTATAAAAATATTAAGGGAAATGAAATGGTATATAAGACTGTCCACTGGTATCTGATGAAGACCAATAGCATGGAATCAGTACCTCAAAAGAGAGAAGGATTTGTTGAAGCCAAATTTGTTCATATTGACAAGGTATTGGATTTAGTTAAGTATAAGGACGAGAAAAAAATAATAATGAAAGCTTTAGAACTAATAGAATAGAAATAGGAGAGATATTATGTCATTTTCATCTATGGCTAAAAATGAAATATCAAGATTGCCTATTGAGAATAAATGCTGTTCAATAGCAGAACTGGCTGCAATTATTCGTATGTGCGGAACAATTCAGATATCAGGTATGAGAAGGATAAGCCTTAAATTCGTAACTGAAAACGCTGCCATAGCCAGAAGGATATTTTCCCTTCTAAAGATATTATACAATACAGAAGTGGAAGTAATGGTTAGAAGAAACAGGCAGCTGAAGAAGAATAACAATTATCTGATAGTGGTCATGAATACAAACATAGTCAATATGATACTTAGGGATGTAGGTCTGATAATGGATGGAGAAGACAACAACTTCAATGTGCTCTATAAGGTTCCGGAAAGGCTTATTAAGAATAGATGCTGTAAAAGAGCGTATATAAGGGGAGCTTTCTTGGGCGGTGGCTCAATAAGCAATCCTGAGAAATCATATCATATGGAATTTGTAACAAATAACGAGGAGCACAGCAGGGATCTCCTTCAAATAATCAATTCCTTCGGGCTGAATGCCAGAATAGTCATGAGGAAGGAGAACTATGTGATTTATTTAAAAGAAGGGGAGCAGATAGTTGATATATTGAATATAATAGGAGCCCACCAGGCATTGCTGAAGTTTGAAGACATAAGGGTACTTAAGGATGTAAGAAACAATATAAACAGAATTGTTAACTGTGAAACTGCAAATTTAAGCAAAACCATAAATGCCTCTATTAGGCAGGTAGAAAACATTGAGTATATAGATAGTAAAATAGGAATAGACAAGCTCCCAGAGAACCTTAGGGAAATAGCCAGATTAAGGCTGGAAAACAAGGATGCCAGTTTAAAAGAACTGGGAGCTATGTTAAAACCGCCAGTGGGGAAATCAGGTGTAAACCATAGATTCAGGAGAATAGAAAAGATAGCAGAAGATTTAAGAAGAAAGGAGAAGTTTAATGCAGAAAAGAAAGGTAGTATTGAATAATGAGGATGGATTACATGCAAGAGCAGCTGCATTATTTGTACAAGTTGCCAACAAGTTTTCCTGCCATGTGTATATAGAACTTGATGGCAGGAAGGTAAGCGGGAAAAGCATAATAGGCGTTATGTCCCTTGGCGCCTTTTCAGGAGATGAAATAACAATAATCACTAATGGCATAGATGAAAAGGAAGCCATTGAGGAATTAACCAACTTAATAGCAAAGGATTTGAAGGATTTAATATAGAACAATCCAGTTAAAGGGATTGTTCTATATTAATTTATCTATGGCATTTTCAATTAAGGAAAGGTCAACAATTCTAAAATCCTCAAGAATTCTTTCTGGCCAGTTTGGAGTAGGCTTTGATGATATAAATTTCTTGGCTGTAGCAATGCTGTTTTCTATAATGGCTAAACTGTCGTAGTCCAAAGCTCCCTTCTTCTTGCTTATTACTATAGTTTTATAGGGAGTTTCATTTGGTTTAATGCTTCCTGATAAGGGATGGGTAATCAATACATGGCCTTCATGTACTTTATTTCTTACATATTCCAAAACATCCAGATAGGAATATTTCTCGTTGTACACCATAGGGAATAGGTTCTTATACTTTTCATATACTAATCTGTTATTTGTAATTATTATATTGTCCATGGCCAACCTCCATAATATTTATGAATATATTCTACCATAAACACAATCATTAAAAAAGAAGGGATGGAAAGAAAACCATCCCTGTTTAAACTATCAGTGATATAAGCTTGAATATCCAGTTTGCAGAAATTCCTGCCACTAGCCCTCCAATTGTGTGGCTAAATATAGCCCTCCCTGTCAGATGGCTGCACTTTAATCCATCCATCATGGCAACGTGGGTGCTTAAATATCCGCTCCAGCACATGGACATGGCTGTAAAGACTGCGATATCATTTGCATGTACGGCACCAGTTTCAACCATCCTTGGAACAAGTCCAATGGCTGCACCTGCTGCACCCAGGGAAGTTATAGGAACGGAAATAGCTTCAGGAGATGAGAATCCAAATAAGGGGACCAGAATAAACTTAAGCTTTTTGCCTATCAGAGGTAAAAAGGCAATTCCTTCGTAGGCAGCACCAGTATATCCATCAGGAGAAGGACCATTGGTAAGCATAAGCACAATTGTACATATAATTAAAACTCCGGGTATTATTGCAAGGCCCATATCCACTCCTGATTTTGCACCGGTTAATAGGGAATCCATGAACCTTGTTCCGATGCTTCCGCTGCGAACAGTACGATAGTTGAAATCGGAATTGTTAGAGCTTTCATCCTGTGGGATGCACATTTCAGTTTTTCCATATATCCTGGATGTATACCTTAGCATTAGTCTGGTACTTACAATACTTCCTATTATTGCACCTATATTTCCTACTACAACTGCTAATATAAAATTCTCCCCGGTAGGAGAGTGCAATCCTATCATGAAAGCTGTGATAATAAGCCCCATTCCAAAAGCTGTACCCAGATTGGTCAGTGCTGGCAACTGATATTTTTTGAAGTACTTTTTAAAGTTTCTGTCATCTGCCAGAGTCAGTATTGCCGGATTATCGGAAAGGTAAGTTGATAGAACGCCTATAATGGCAGCACCAGGTAAATCATAGATGGGTTTCATTAGTGGCGAAAGGATTTTATTTATCATTGCTATTACTCCAAATTCAGAAAACAGTCCTGAAATTGCTCCTGCGATGACTGCAATGCTCATGATGTAGAATACTGTGTCAATTAGCAGGGCATAAGCTGTATTCATTATTGTGTTTATCATGTTTATAGCACCCATTTTGCTTCCCAAAGCTCCAAACAGGGCAATAAACAAACCCAGGAAAACAAAGGTTTCTAGGCTAATTGCCTTTTTTATATTTGATTTATCCTGTATACTATCTTTCTTTACTTTCTCGTAAATAACATCTGAAGACATTCCCGCAGCTCTAGTGCTATCTGAATTCATTAAGTGTCCTCCTTTTAGTGTTTATTTTCAAAACTATTTATATAAAGAAAATTATGACATCGATACAATATTATCAAATATATAACCTGGTGTCAATTCCATTTTATTCAAGAAATACGCATAGTTGACACATTTTAGACAAAGATAATATATTTAAATATTCAAAAAACATAGAAAATTCCCTCAAGATATGTTAATATATTAACATAGTATAGCACTAAAGAAATACCTTCTATAACTTCAACAAGCCTTGTATTTTACAGTTTTATTATTCTGTATTTGTGATAAAATATAATTATACTACATTAGGAAGGGTTTTTTTATGAATAGGAATGGATTTGTTCATCTGCATGTCCATACAGAGTACAGCTTATTGGATGGCTCTGCAAGAATTGGAGACCTTTTGGATAGGACAAAGGAATTAGGAATGGATACCATAGCCATAACAGACCACGGGGCTATGTTTGGAGTTATAGATTTCTATAAGAAGGCTAAACAAAAAGGCATTAAGCCCATATTGGGCTCAGAGGTGTATGTAGCCATAAACAAATACTATGAGAAGGAACAGAAGGACAAGAATCAGTATCACCTGGTGCTTTTGGCTGAAAACAATGTTGGATATAAAAACCTGATGAAAATTGTTTCAGAAGGATATGTAAAGGGATTCTACTATAAGCCAAGGGTAGACCATGATGTACTTAGAAAATACAGTGAGGGAATAATAGCTTTAAGCGCCTGCCTGGCAGGAGAGGTGCAGCATCATCTATTGAATGGAAACTATGAAGGGGCCAAAAGGGTAGCCCTTGAATACAATGATATATTTGGACAGAATAATTTCTTTCTGGAGTTACAGGGCCATGGAATCAGGGAGCAAAAAGAGGTAAATGAGCTTCTCATAAGATTAAGTGAAGAAACAGGAATTCCACTGGTGGCAACCAACGATGTACATTATTTAAAAAAGGAAGATGCATTGGTCCACGATGTGCTGTTGTGCATACAAACGGGAAAGACTGTGGATGATAAGGACAGGATGAAATTTCCTACAGACGAATTCTATTTAAAGTCCTGTGAGGAAATGTGGGAGCTATTTGATTATAAAAAAGAAGCTTTGGAGAACACAGTCTGGATTGGCGAAAGGTGCAATGTAACCTTAGACTTCAGCACCATGCATTTGCCTGAATATAAGGTGCCTGAAGGATATACCAATGTAGAGTATCTTAGAAAATTATGTATTGAAGGGCTTAAAAAGAGATATAATGATATAACCCCGGAAATAGAAGAGAGATTTGATTTTGAATTTAAGACAATAGTGGACATGGGTTATGTGGATTACTTTTTAATCGTCTGGGATTTTATTAAGTATGCAAAGGATAAAGGAATAATGGTAGGGCCTGGAAGGGGTTCCGCCGCTGGAAGCATTGTATCCTATGCCTTGGGGATAATAGACATAGACCCATTAAAATACGATTTGCTGTTTGAAAGGTTTTTGAACCCTGAGAGGGTGTCCATGCCTGATATAGATATAGACTTCTGCTATGAGAGAAGAGAAGAGGTCATAGATTATGTGGTGAATAAATACGGTTCTGATAGGGTTGCTCAAATATGCACCTTTGGTACCATGGCAGCAAGGGGAGCCATAAGGGATGTAGGAAGAGCAATAAACATGCCCTATGGAGAAGTTGACTATATAGCAAAACAGATCCCAATGGAATTGGGAATGACCATCTCAAAAGCTCTGGATGTAAACAAGACATTAAGGGAACTGTATGAAACAAGGGATGAAGTAAGGAAATTAATTGACCTGGCCTTAGCTGTGGAAGGCCTTCCTCGCCATACATCTACCCATGCAGCAGGGGTAGTCATATCAAAGGAGCCCATAACCAACTATGTACCCCTGTCAAGAAACAACGATGCCATAACTACCCAGTTTAATATGATAGAGTTGGAAGAGTTGGGTCTTTTAAAGATGGATTTTTTAGGGCTAAGAACCCTTACAGTTATCAGAGATGCAGTGGAGTTAATAGAAAGGAATCATGGATGTAAAATTGATTTCAACGCTATTGATTACGAGGACCCCAATGTGCTGGATATGTTTGCAAAGGGAGAAACCCTGGGAGTGTTCCAGTTTGAAAGTGCCGGCATGAGGCAGTTTTTAAAGGAGCTTAAGCCAAATATGTTTGAAAACCTAATAGCTGCAAACTCCTTGTTTAGACCCGGACCCATGAATCAAATTCCCCAGTATATTGTAAACAAAAACAATCCTGAGAACATTGAATATCTGCATCCAAAGCTTAAGCCTATTTTAGAGGTAACCTATGGCTGCATAGTATATCAGGAACAGGTAATGCAGATTGCAAGGGACATAGGCGGATTTACCATGGGTGGTGCAGACCTTTTAAGGCGAGCCATGGGCAAGAAGAAAATGGATGTTATGGAGAGGGAGAGAAAAAGGTTCATATACGGTGAAACTGATGAAAAGGGTCATGTCATAGTAAAAGGTGCCATAAGAAATGGAGTAGATGAAAAGACGGCAAACATGATTTATGATCTGATGATTGATTTTGCCAAATATGCCTTTAACAAGTCCCATTCTGCAGCTTATGCAGTAGTAGCATATAGAACTGCTTGGCTCAAGTACTATTATCCTGTGGAATTTATGGCTGCACTGATAAGCAGCGTAATGGGGGATACCAATTCTGTTTCACTATACATCCAGGAATGTAAGAGGTTAGGTATAGAAGTGCTTCCTCCTGATATAAATGAAAGCTATAAGAAGTTTACAGTTGTGGATGGGAAAATAAGATTTGGTCTAATGGCAGTAAAAAATGTAGGTGAGGCATTGATAGATGTAATTATAGAAGCAAGGAAATCAGGGCCTTTTAAAAGTTTCACTGATTTTTGCGAGCGCATTGAGAGAATAAATCCATCCATTGTGAACAAGAGAGCAGTGGAAAGTTTGATAAAATGCGGCGCTATGAATAGCCTGGGAGGAAATAGGGCACAGCTTTTGGCCATATTTGAAAAGACAATGGACAGTATCCATGCTAATATGAAGAGAAATCTGGATGGCCAGTTTTCAATGTTTGAAGATATCAATAACAACATATGCATTGATAATCTTCCCGATTTAAAGGAATTTCCACAGAGAAATCTGCTGGTTATGGAAAAGGAAACACTGGGGATATATATAAGTGGACATCCATTACAGCCCTATGAGGATGAGCTTAAGAGAATTACAACACTGAATACTTCTGAGATATTGCAAGCAAATGAGCATATGGAAAATAATATGAGTGAAAATTTGGATGGAAAAAGAGTAGTAATTGGTGGTATTATTAATTCTAAAAAGAATAAAATAACCAAGAACAACAACATGATGGCATTTATAGACCTGGAAGACCTATATGGAACAATAGAGTGCATTGTATTTCCTGCCACTTATGAAAAATATAACAGGTTTATTGAAGAAGATAACATTGTGGTTATTGAAGGGAAGATTACTACAAGTGAAGAAGAGGACCCTAAAATAATATGTGAAAGGATAAGCCCTCTTTCAAAGTATAGAAAGGGGAAGGTTTACCTTAAAATATCAAAAGGCAAATCAATTGATGTATTAGAATCCATTAAAAAGGTTTTATTAAAGCATAAAGGTGAAATACCTGTGTATGTGTATATGGAATCGACAAATAGAACTGTAATGGCCCATAGGGATTATTGGGTTAATACTGAAGAAAAAGAGCTTTTCCAGGAGCTTATAAGCATCCTTGGAGAGGAAAATGTTAAGGTTTCTTAGGCTCTTAAGGTAAGCTTAAACTATAAATTATATTAGGATATATAATAATATTTATTTCAGGTAGGGGAGTTTAAAATGTGGACTGCAGTATATCTTGCTACAGGTTTGGAATCAGCAAAAAAAATAGAAAAAAAACTTAAAGATGAAGGCTTCTTGGTAAAGGTTAAGCTATTTGCTAAAGAAGGGGATGAGGAGTTATACGAAATACTGGCTCCTGAATTTGAAGCTGATGAGATACAGTCAGTATTGTTTGATTTAGGTATAATGTGATTATTGGGAGGTTAAATATGAAGACAATAGGAGTTTTAACAAGCGGTGGAGATGCTCCAGGGATGAATGCTGCTATAAGGTCAGTTGTAAGAACAGCCATATACAACAAGCTGAAGGTATATGGAATCAAGGAAGGGTATAATGGCCTTATAAACGGCAAGCTGGAGGAAATGAACCTATCATCTGTGGCAGATATAATACACAGAGGAGGTACAATGCTAAGAAGTGCCAGGTCAGATGAATTTATGACGGAAAAAGGTTTTAACAAGGCATTGAATGTGCTGAGAATATTTGATATTGACGGTCTGGTAATATTAGGAGGTGACGGTACCTTTCGTGGTGCAAAGGCCTTAAATGATGCAGGAATACCTGTTATATGTATTCCATGTACAATTGATAATGATATGGGATATACAGACTATACAATTGGATTTTTCACTGCTGTTGAAACGGTAGTGGATGCCATGAGCAAGCTTAGGGATACTTCAACGTCCCACGGAAGAGCAAATGTAGTGGAAGTCATGGGGCGTTCATGTGGCGATATTGCCCTCTATGCAGGGCTGGCAGGAGGAGCAGAGAGCATTATTGTTCCTGAAATGGATTTTAACATAGATGAGGTATGCAGAAGGGTAATACAAGGCAAAAACAGAGGGAAATTGCACCATATAATAGTTCTGGCAGAAGGAGTAGGTAATGCCTATGAAGTAGCTGAAACAGTACAGGAAAGGACAAATACTGATGTTAGAGTTACTATATTGGGGCATATTCAAAGGGGGGGTACTCCAACAGCATTTGATAGAATACTTGCAAGCAAAATGGGTAATAAAGCAGTAGAGCTTTTATTGGCAAATGAAACAGGTAAAGCTCTAGGTGTAAAGTGCAATGAAATAATAAGCGTAGACCTGGAAGAAGCATTGAATACACAAAAGGTATTTGATAAGCATACCTATGAGATTGCAAAAATTCTTTCGATATAGATAAGAGGAGTGATAACATGAAGAAGACAAAGATAGTATGTACCATAGGACCTGCATCAGAAGATGAAGAAGTGTTAAAACAGCTGATTCTCAATGGTTTAAATGTGGCAAGGCTCAATTTCTCCCATGGTACCTATGAGGAGCATAAGAAGAGGATAGATACCATCAAGAAGGTAAGAGATGAATTAGGATTGCCAATAGCCATAATGCTGGATACAAAGGGGCCGGAAATAAGGCTAAAGAAGTTTAAAAATGGAGCTATTACTCTATCGGATAATGATATATTTACTCTGACAACAAGGGATGTTGAAGGAGATGAATCCATTGTCAGCATATCCTATGTTGGATTGCCAAATGATGTAACCATAGGCAGCAGAATACTCATTGATGACGGGCTGGTGGAATTAGAGGTTAAGGAAATAGTCAATGGAACTGATATAGTGTGCAGGGTTATAAATGGTGGGACATTAAAAGACCATAAAGGGGTCAATGTGCCCAACACTCCTATAAATCTGCCAGCTATAACAGAAAAGGATATCAGCGACATAAAATTTGGAATTGAAAATGATGTGGATTTCATAGCTGCTTCCTTCGTAAGAAAGGCAGATGACGTATTTCAGATTAGAAAGGTACTGGAGGAAAACGGAGGAGAGCACATTGAAATAATATCCAAGATTGAAAGCCAGGAAGGCATTGATAATATAGATGAGATAATTGAAGCCTCTGATGGCATAATGGTAGCCAGAGGTGATTTAGGCGTTGAAATAGAGCCGGAAGAAATTCCATTACTTCAGAAGATGATAATCAAAAAATGCAACGTAGCAGGGAAACCGGTTATCACTGCAACACAGATGCTGGATTCTATGATAAGGAACCCAAGGCCTACAAGGGCGGAGGTTACTGATGTGGCAAATGCCATACTTGATGGTACAGATGCCATAATGCTGTCAGGTGAAACTGCAGCTGGAAAATATCCTGTAGAAGCTGTAAAGACCATGAGCAACATTGCCATAAGAACTGAAACATCAACAGAATATCTGGATACTTTAATATCAAAAAGGATACTGGATAATCATATATCCACAACCAATGCAATTAGCAGGGCAACCTGTACTATAGCTGAAGATCTGAAGGCAACAGCCATAATAACGGCTACATCCAGCGGATATACTTCAAAGGCAGTATCTAAATTCAGACCAAAATCCCCTATAATTGCAGCCACTACTACAGAAAGGGTAATGAGAAAGCTGGCTTTAGTCTGGGGAGTATATCCGGTGCTGTCAGTTAAAAGTGAGAATACAGATGAAGTAATAGATATGTCTATTCACAGCGCCATGATGAAGGGATATGTAAATGAAGGTGACCTGATAGTAATAACTGCCGGAATACCTGTAGGAGTTTCAGGGACTACAAATCTTCTTAAGGTACACACCATTGGAAAGATACTGTTAAAGGGAACAGGTATTGGAAAGAAATCTGTATATGGCAAGGTCTGCATAGGAAACAGCAGGGATGAGCTGAAGGGTAAATTCAAAAAAGGAGATATTCTGGTTTGCCAATATACAGACAGCGACCTGGTAGAGTTTATGGAGAAGGCAAAAGCTATAATTGTAGAAAGAGGAGGACTTACCTCCCATGCAGCAATAGTGGGGTTGAACTTTGGAATACCAACAATTGTAGGAGCAAATGATGCTACCAGCATATTGAAGGATGGGGATATAGTAACTGTAGATGCAGCTACAGGAGTGGTATATAAGGGAGAAGCTCAAGTACT
>ENA-UPSA01000095-UPSA01000095.1-bioreactor-metagenome-genome-assembly--contig:-NODE-95-length-137436-cov-11.308383_pt1 | contig 137436 bp, 121 predicted proteins | sample MGYA00238183_ERZ773288 | MGnify/ENA primary metagenome ERZ773288 (study PRJEB29028, sample SAMN07631243) | bioreactor metagenome | isolation source: Switchgrass digestor | place: USA: Dartmouth... | reverse complement strand
TCTTCCTCGATGATGTCCTCGATGAAGTTGGAAGGAGTCGCAGAGGGTGTCGTCATCGTCTGAACCTCCTTGGGGGACTCCAAGAGCATGTCAAACCGCCGTTGTTGCGCCTCAGCGCAGGGGCTAGACCAGCGTTGAATTGTCTAAACTGATCCTTTCCGTCGAGCGCCACCATTCGGGGGCAGCGGAGTGTAGGTCAGACATGCTCTCGGAAAGCCCAGCCATCTCCTCCTTACCGTAGCCCCCCAGTCCAGCGGCTCGGTAGGAATCACCTCAATGTCGTCACTTCGCGTGTCGAGGAAATACACATCATGATTTCGCCCGTCCTTCACCGCTGCGGCGGTCTCTCCCAGGTTGACAGCAGTTTTTTTCGCGCCACCGGCACCCCCCTGCAGCAACCGCGCTTGGAGCACACACGGAGGCGGCTCGCTGGTTACACGCTGCGCCCGCTAAGTCGACCGCCGAGCCCACCATGCCTGCAGGCTCGTCACTCTGCATCCCGTTCGACACTCCCGGAGGCAATCATTCAACTAAATCCTACCACAATACCGCACGTGTGCACAGGTTTTGGGTGACACGCCGATGCTGGGTTACGCACACTGGTTATGGCACACAAGAGTCTCCATCACTCCCTTTATGCTGGGGATCCAGGCCGCTTTTGTCAAGACTTCTTCAGCCAGAACACTCGGTTTTCGATATAGGCTACCGGTCCCCTATCAGTCCCGACTGGATCGAGTTCTCCAACTGCGCTGTCAGAACCTACCACGAAATACTGCTGTGGTTTACCAACGATCACCAGAGGTGCCCCCGCTTTGATGCAGGATGTCCCAGCGCAGAAGATCCGGGGTGTGATTGCCCTCGTGAAGATATGCCAGGATGAAGGAGGCTCAAGCTAACTCCGCAATAGCCTTCTATTTTCAGCCCGCAATGACAGCGAGGAGATCGCTTCCCGCCACACCCTCGCTTCAGCCCGCCTGGTCGACGGTCTTTCTGGTCTTCGTGAACGATATCGATCCATCGATGCCCTCAACAGCTCCGGTGTCGCAGGCCATAAACCCATGATCCTACCGCTGGTGCACTCCTTCCTGACATACACCACCAAGATCCTCTTGGACACTCCCCATGGACGTCCTGCCAGAGCTCGTCTTCACCAACCGCGCCCCATGATTCTCCACGCAGACAGTCGCAAATGTCTTGGCAAGCGTCTCTATCAAAGAGGCTGAAGCACTTTCTGATACCCGCGTCTTCCTCGTCGCACGAAGTCATCGTATTCTCAAAGAAACAATTGCGCGAGAGCAGGAAACCTCCGTCAGTTGCAGAAAACATTGTTAGCCAGGGCAAGATAACGGAAGTGGTAGAGTCACAAGTCTTCTCGTGGAGTGAGGCCCATGACGTATCCTATGATAAGCTTGTTCACCGGCGCGGGTGGGCTCGACCTGGGGCTTGAGCGTGCGGGGTTTGAGGTGCGCGTATGCGTGGAGATCGCAGATTACTGTCAGAGAACCCTCGACTTAAACAGGCATAAGCTGAGATGGGGCGAACACCTCAAGGTGTTCGGTGACATACACGAAGTAACTGCCTTGCAACTCCTACGAGCGGCTCGTCTGTCACCTGGCGAAGCCTTTCTTGTTGCAGGCGGTCCTCCTTGTCAAGCCTTCAGTACTGCGGGACGGCGGCAGTCCGTGCAGGATCCGCGGGGCAGTCTTTTCTATCAGTATGTTGCCATGGTGAAGCAGATCCGCCCTCGATTCTTCGTGATGGAAAACGTGCGCGGCATACTGTCCGCGGCTGTCAAGCACAGACCGCTTAAAGAACGTGGGCCTTCCTACCCCCCGCTGACGCCTGACGAAGAACTGGGGTCGCTTCTAAGGACGGTTGTCCTCCCAGCACTCAGGGAGGAGTTGGGTTATGAGGTCGTCTACGGCCTAGTGAACGCCGCGGACTACGGAGTCCCGCAGGACAGGCAGCGGGTGATATTCTTAGGCAGTCGAGACGGCGAGTTCGGTAGTGATGTCTATACGGGGCTAGGTGGGGAGATGCCCATTCAGGTGTTACTGCCTCCGACGCACCACAGGGATGGGAAAGGCGGCCTCCCCCGTTGGCGCACCCTTGGAGAAGCCCTAGAAGGACTACATGACCCGGAGCCCGAGTTTATACCTTACAGCGCGAACAGGGCGGCCGTGTTCCGCATGGTGCCGCCGGGCAACAACTGGAGGTATCTGCGTGACCATTACGGCAAGGAGTTCACGCAGAAAGTGATGGGCGGAGCGTACAAGTCGTCCGGGGGGAGGGTGGGCTTCTGGCGACGGCTTTCTTTTGACAGAGTATGCCCGACACTGGTGACTAGCCCTGTACAGAAAAGTACGGGACTCTGTCATCCATCAGAGATAAGACCGCTATCTGTACGGGAATACGCGCGCATACAGGGATTTGACGACGACCACGTCTTTGCTGGTACTACACAGCAGAAGTACGTTCAAATCGGCAACGCAGTGCCTGTCGGTCTGGGTCACTACATAGGTACCCAGCTTATCAGGATAGCGAGCCGGGCAGAGCGGGCACCGGGATCCGACGCTGTTCCATTGGTGTCCGTGGGAACATAGATAGTGAGGGAGAGTGACAGGTAATGGAAGAGTCGGTGCTAAAGGAAATAGGCAAGCAGCTTGCTGAGGTCGTGAAAAAGCGGGATACTACATTGAACGAGACCAGCCTTGCTAACCTGGATCTAAACCCGTTCCTCCTGCGGGCACTCGGCCTCGAGACCCCGGAAGAGATCGCAGACTTCGTGTTGACTCAACGTGTCGAGCGGAGCATAGTGACTAGTTTCGGACAACGCATCCAGAAGATAGCCAAGATGCTAGCTGAACGCGGGACAGGTGTCGAAGGTGCCGACATCTGTAAGGAGAAAGACGGGAGGCGCTATTACATCCAGATAAAGGCAGGCCCGCAGACTGTGAACAAAGATATTACTAATGAGATTAACAGGCTGCTCGGGAGTGCGACCCGGAGGAACCAGGGTTCGATAGCATTGATAGGCATGACGTACGGGACTAGGAACAGGGTCAGTGATATCCTGCAGAAATACTCTCAGGTAGACTGGCTTATCGGTCGGGAGTTCTGGGAATTCATCTCGGACGACGAAGAGTGCGCCAAGAAGATATTCGATGCGGCAGCAGAAGTAGCACGTCAGCCTGGGGGCGGAGTCAGCTACAGAAAGCATTTCGAGGAGAAAGTAAGGGAACTTGCAAGCCAAATACGGGAACGGTACGGTACCGATGAAAGCGGTAGAGTCCGGTGGGACAGGCTTTTCGACGATAACATGTGAGGCCTTGATCCGGTCTGTAGAGACAAAACGGGCGGCGCTCGTGAGTGGCCTGTTGACTTGGTGGTGCACGGCCCGGAGGGAGTACCCCTGGCGACGCAGGGGGGTCACACCATATGAGGTCCTGTTAGCTGAGGTACTCTTGAAACGGACGACTGCACGGTCGGCAGAGAGGGCCTTCCCACGGTTTCTCGAGGCATGGCCCGACGTCAAGGCCCTCCTGCGTGCTACAGACGACGACCTCACGCGCGCCCTGTCCACTGTGGGGCTCCAGCGCCAGCGCACGAAGACGCTCAAAGACGTGGCCTGGTACATATCCTTGCACGAGGGGGGGCGCATTCCCGATACGCTTGAGGGGTTGTCCCGCATACCGCACATCGGTCCATACACTGCGCGGGCGGTTCTCTCCTTCGCTTATGACATACCGGTGGCCGTAGTAGATTCCAACGTCGTACGAGTCATCGGGCGGTTGTTCAGTGGGGTGTTAGCGGGTCGGCCCGCGCAGAACACTGTACAGGCCGTTGCCGACATGCTGATCCCGAAGGAGAGCCACCGTGAGTTCAACTACGCGGTACTGGACTTTGGGGCGCTGGTGTGTCGGTACACGAACCCACGCTGCAGCGTATGCCCCGTAAAGGGACAGTGCGATTACGTCGATCAAGAGGTGTGCGATAGTGGCTGAGACTGCAAGCGGGTTTGTTTGGACTTTTAGGGAGTCTGTCCGGCGGAACAAGGGGGACGTGTGCGTGCCAATCGGGGCAGCACCTAAGTTTGCCCAGAGGTTCACGGTCATCTTCCCAGGGTCAGGTGAAGTCCCTGACTGTTACATAGACGGCCGTAGTCGGCTCAGGGGGAAGGGCTTTGGGAGCGCCTTGGTCGCCTGGGCCGATAAAGAGGGACTCGTCGATGGAGACCGTGTAAACGTCGCGGTTGATCAGGGCGGCACGGTGTGCACCTTCACGTCGTTGAAGGGCTCATAGTGAGGCATGCGGACTGGCTCGGACGTGCCTCTGACTTCCTGCCTTATGGAGTTCGGGCTGACGGTTCAGGCCGCACTACCCGCTCACGGACTCACCCGTCGCAACAGGTGCTAGAGCACTGCACTGGTTGCTTCTGCTACCGGTGTGAACGGCAAACGGGATACGATCCGGTTCAGCTTATCACCGCATTCCATGGCATCCGGGTTGAGGATGTCCCAAGGACGGCGGAATTTGATGTGGCCGCTCACGGTTCCGCTACGGCAGAACGAAGTTAAAAGGCAAGACCTCCAATATCAACATAGCACATAATGGAAAGACTATCAGGGAACAGAGCACGACAAAAACCTAAACCTTATCGTAAGGTAGTGTTAAGATCGCATGTGTCACCGGTACAAAGACCCGCATCATAGTCTACGTGGCGCTCTTAATCACCCGCCATCGAGACCGGCGAGGCAACCTACTGTCTTGAAAGGATGGCCATAGCTTTCGCGATCGGGGTGTGTGGTTAGTGTGAAGTGGAGTAGACCGGGTAAGAGAATTCGGGAAAGACAAAGAAACATAAACACAGAGATCTCACGAGCCAATCCTCCTCCTGAGGCATCCGCTCATGCTCTGTTTCCCTGTCGGCTCTTGCGAATCGGGAGTTTTGGGAGTCTGAAAAAAGCACGCCGCGTGATGGCAGACTACCACCGGCATGCCATTACAGAAACTTCAGCGCAGGTTCAGTGTTGCTTCAGGGGGCGGTTGCTGCACCCTGGCAAATAGCTGTTGGGCGTACGTGTGGGCCTCTTTTTCGAGACACGCCCTTTCATTTGGCGGCAGGGTGAACAGGTCGCCTTTGTGCTTGAGGGCGTAGTGGCCGAGTTCGTATGCAAGAACACGTTCGCGCTTGCCGGCGGGAAGCCTACAGCCGAGTATCACCATTTTGACCTCGAACCTATCATTAATGAGGAGAAAGCCGTCGACGTGCTGGCCGAATTTGAACGGCGAGAAATCTGTGATGACGACCTCGATGCCCTCCGTGGCGGCAATCTCGAGAAGCGCACTCCACGCGGGCGAGCCGGGTATATTCGTGGCGTCCTCGACGGTAATAGTGTCAAACATGGCGCGTCCTCCTAAGCACCTCCTTGTCCTGTATTATCATCAGCGACTCACGGGGTGACTGTCAAGGAAGAAGATAGTTTTCGCTGGACACAAGCCTGCCCGGGAAGGTACGTTGAACGCGAAGGGGGGATGGTCCGTGGAAATGAGTCTCGACAACCTACCGTTCGGGAAGCGGCTGAAAGTGGTGCGGGTGGCTCAGGGCCTGAGTCAGGCAGACGTCGCCCAGCGAGTCGGCATATCCGAAAACCGTCTCTGCAAGTTCGAGACGGGGCGGGCACAGCCAAGGCCGGACGAGCTCGGGAGGTTGAGACGCCTCTTCAACGCGCCGCTGTGAGGAGCGACCGAGGGATGGCTCGGGGTGCTTGTACGTGAGTCAGAGGCAGGAGATGAGACGTGATTAGCAATCGCCTGTTGTATTCGGTGGAGGGGCAATATCGCGGCATGCCCTTCGAATTGTTGGCTATAGGGGTAGTGGTGGACGGCGGTTACGTTACATTTCACGACACCGTCCGCCAGCGAGGCTTTGAGGGACATGTTGAGAAGGAGACGCCGGACGGGTTCGTGTGGCATCGCGAGTGCTCCACTCTCGAGGGCTTTGATTTGGACGAGATGTATGTCTTCCGCGTGCTCACGGTAAAGGAGTACGACCGCAGGGTAAGGCCGAAGGTATCGGGAGACCCTCCCAGGTTTCGATCCGACGCCGAGCTGCACGAGTATTATCGTAGGAGATTTCTCGGGCCGTTCGTCGTTGACTGGGAGTTGTTGCAGGAAGCAGAAGCGAGCAAGGAGGGCACGAGACAAAAGAGGGCGAGCGCAAGTGACCGGAGAACAATCACCGTAGCCCCACCACGCGCTTTTGTAGAGCAGGGCAACGATTCTCACTGCGTGCCTGGACGGCTCACAAGGGTCTCCGACAGCCGTCCAGGCACCACATTCCCCGTCCCGCTCGCTTTTCGCGGCCCTTAAGGGCCTTCTGTGCGTTTCTCGTGGCGGGCGTGTCGCGCCCTCGCTCGTGTGATGGCCTTGCCACGTCGTAGGGCTGTTCTCCAAAGTTCGATGTCACGTTTGAGCAAGCTTTCGATTTCCTGCTCAGTGAGGAACAGCCGGCACTTCGGCAAGCGAACCTCCACCATGCTCATTCACCCCCAGACACGCGGGATTCCACCAGCACCGCCACTGCCTGCCACACCCCTGCAGCGATACAGCGCGAGCAGGCTCCCCCGCTCCTCGTGCACGCTATGGGGACGGTTCACCGCGGGGCAGCGAGGACAGGCGTCGGCCAGTCGGTATCGCAAAGCAAGAGGAACCATCCCCAGGCTTGTTCGTCCCCACATGGCCTATACGTCCCTTCGCGGCTTTCGCCGATGCCGAAGCGCGCCTATGAGCGTTGCCGTTGCGTCAGCCACGAGCAGGCCTGCAGCGAACCAGCAGGCCGCACTCAAAACCGTTAACACGTTCTCGCCTCCCCTCTACGCACGTCAACGGTATCAGTTTCGAGTCAGTCCGCTTCATCGGCCATAACCTCCTTGTCTTGGTATCTCCCGCCACCACCCGGGGTCGTGGAGCCATGTTCCCGTGAGCGGGTCACGCCGGAAGTCGAGCGGATCCTCGCCGTGAGATCCGAGAATCACGGGCGAGGATCCCACGAACCTCACCGTGCAGGCCGGCGGGAACGGGGTCGCGGGCCGCGCTTCGGGAACGGGTGTCTCCGAAGGGGCTTCCTCGCACTCGCGCGTCGCGGAGTCGTTTCGCGGAATCTCAGTCCCCGCTTCGCGACGGCTAACCTGCCGGGCTATCTCCAGATAGCGCCCCACGCCTCTTCGATACCTCCTCGGAAGTATCCAAGGGATGCGAATTTAACGAATTTAATCGGTCCATAGTCCGCTATCCCTTGTGCGGCAAGGCTTTGCGAGTCCTAGACGCTTGCGAATTTAATCGCTGCGCATTGCGAATTTAATCCGTCGCCCGAATCCCGAGGCACACGAGAGCGGATTAAATTCGCATTAAATTCGTAGGGGTCGCACGCGCTCAAACACGCTCTTAGCTGGCCTTTCGGATTAAATTCGTTAATTTCGCTAAATTCGCAGTGGGTTTCCCGGTGCGTCATTGCCGGACCGCACGCCACATCTCTACCGGTTTCTTACGATCCCCTTCGGGCGGCACGGTCTCGCGCTCCACGAGGCCCGCGGCCAGCAAGTCGGCGAGTGCGCGTGTGATGCCCTTGCTCGATTCGTGTCTGTCGAATAGCGCGCTAATCTCCGTCCGCGTCAGCCCGTTTGCGCTCTTCTTCAGCGCGCCAAGAATCGTGTCCGCCACCGGGTCACCCAGGGCGTCGCCGAAGATGAACCTTGCGGACGCCTCAACGTATTCCCACAGCGCGAGCGCGGCCAGCAAGTGCTCGCGACGCACGACGCACGACAGGTCGAGCAGCGCATAGAGGCACGCGAGGCGCATAACCTGCGCTTCTGCACGGGCAAGGACAGCCCCGAGGAGGCCAGGCTTTCCCTCGGACAGCTCGGGATACACCGCGTGCCACACCTCGCGGGCCTCATCGTCGCGCTTTAGCTCCCCTGCACCTTTCGCGAAGCCCAGGGCATCCCCGAGACGCGCTGCGAGCGGGGCAAAGTTTACCTCGTCGAGGTTGCCGCCATCAGGGAGGCATTTCGAACGGCGCACGCACACCCAGAGGAAGCGGTTTGCAAAGCCATTCCCCGCCTCGGTGTTTTCGAGATAGCGCAGGAGTTCGCTTTTCGTGACGTGTCCGATGATTGAGATATGCGCCCCGCTCGCGACGGCCGGGCTATTCTTCGTGAGGCTTCGCAGGTTGCCGGAATCCCAGGCGTTCCGGATGATTGGCGACAGCGTGTTTCCCTCACGCTGGAGAATGCGCAACACGGAAGCGAATTCGGCCTCAATCACGAGCAGCCGCTTGTCTTCTACACCCGCGTCCACGAGTACGGTCTCATATCCCGTCGTGCGTCCTCTTTCCTTAATCGGCTCGCGCCGCTCGATGGGGTCCCTGACTGCCCAAATTAACCCTTCGCCGGAGGACAGGCCGCTCGCCACGTGTTCCTTAGTCCACGCCGGGTCAACGGCCTCCAAGAGTCGCCGGATATGTCCCCAACTTGTCCCCTTGCGGCCTTTCGCGGTCGCACCCACGAGGCAGGCGAACAGGTTCAGCCCGTGGCGGTCGGCTTCAGCGACAAAGTGCGCCCCTCGGCCGGCAGCGTTGCCGAACGCTAGGAGAAACTGCACGAGCAGTGCCACCGGGTCCGCCTCGGTATGCGGCTCGATGGCACGCACGATGTCGCCCGCGAGGCCATGGAATGCCTCTGGCGCGGGAGGGTCGGGCCACGGGACGGTCGTTATCTCCGTCGCGTCGTCCTCCTCCGCGCCGGCCGGCACGGGCACGGGATAGCGCGAAACGCTCTTCGCTATCGCCCGAACCTCGTCCTCGTCGAGGGGGGGCTTGCACTGCTCGCGGTTAATCGCGAGCAAGGCAGCCTCCAAAGCCGTACCTTCGATACCTCGCCGGCGAAGGGCCCCCGCGAGGCTTGTCAGCGTGCTGTTTCGTGCGCCTTCGGGGATAACGGCTCCCGGCCCGTCCACCGCGATTGGGCTTGTCCCGCTCGCGTATGTCTTTTCAAGAGAGTCCGCTATCTCTTCGAGTTCGTTCACGTTGTAGCGTGGGCCGCGATGTTCCAAAAGCACAACGGGCTTCGGGTCAGTTGGTACTTTGAAGTTCATCGCGCCGGTCGGCCGAAGGAGCCGCGCAAGGTCGTGCGTCGCGTCAAGTTGCCAGCCGCGCCGCGCCCAGAGGGTCCGCAAGGCGGCTTGAAAGTCGCGCAGAAGCCTTTCAGCGCGTTCGCGCTCGCCTGGGGCGTCGAACACCCACGGCTCGCGAAAGCACCAGAGCGCGTACAGCCCGTGACCGCTACTTACAATCGCCGTCGGCGTCGCAGGAAACTCCGCGAGCGCCGCCAGGGCCTCCTCCACGCTTGGAGGCAGGCTCTCGCTCTTGTGCGCGTTCGCGTCGCGAATGTCTATGTCAGCCCACACACACCCGATTGCCCGCGCACCGGCGGCGGTCCCTCGCGTCCGCGGCAAATCTAGCTGCGACGGGTCGTGCTGCAAGCTCATACATATGTAGACGTCATGCTTCGCGCGTGTCCACGCGGCTATTAGCTTCGCCGCGTGCTCGCGGTCCTCGGGGTGACGCAGCCATTCGGCTTTCTTGTCCCGCTTGCGCCAGAGCACGAGGAGCCCTTCGGCGTCGCCGAAGACGGCTTTCAGGTAGCGTTCTGTTTTGCTATAATCAGAGCGGGACACGTGCTCACCACCCTCCCGCCCCGGGGTCTAGGCCGGGGCTTTCTTCACGCTCACTCTTCGGCTCGCGCTCGCTCCCAACGGGCCGTCTCTTCTTCGACGAACCTCGTGAGCCACGCTCGCGGTATACGCACACTCGCGCCGAGGCGTATCACCGGCAGCTTGCCGTTTTGGATTAGTTCGTAACAATGGCTCCTTGAAATGCCCAGGGCCTCGGCGGCTTCGCTGACGCGAAGGAGCAGCTTTTCACTCCCGCTCGCGCTCATCGTCCAACACCTCCTCGAAGAGAACCTCTTCGGGCATGTTGAAGGCCTCAGCTATGCGCCGCCGCCAGCCAGGGCAACAAGGCCATTTCTGCCTCTCAATCCGGCTCAGTGCGCCAGGGTCGATGCGGCAGCGTACAGCGAGGTCCATCAAGCTCCAGCCCCGCATCATCCGCTCGCGTCTCATCGCCAACACTACCGCGAACCTCCCTTGCCAAGAAGTAGTTGAATTCAATCTCATGATAAGGTATCATCATAGCAGGTGATTAGAATGCCACATGGCCCGAGCAATCCTCCGGCGGCAAACGACATTCGCCGCAAGCTCGAAGCGGAGTTCAAACGCCCCATACCTGAACGAATGTGGCAGTACTTGCTCGCCTTGGGTGTGATTGAAGACTATCTAGCTTGTCCCGATAGCGATACCTGGCGAAACGTCAAGTGGCACTGTCGTGAGCAGTTCGCGCTCATCAGTCGTGGCCGGCAAGCAGCGCCCTCCCCTAGGCGGGGCATGTGGCGCGTGCCAGTTGACTGGATTGACCGGGATGACATCTCCGACGTCTACTCACGAATCATAGCGGCCGAAGTCAGCCGCTTGCCGGAAGTCATGCTGTTCCGTGCTGAAGTGCTAGGAGGGAAACTGCTCGCGCCGGATGATATACCCGCCTGGCTCAAAGCACGGGAAGCGGAACAGGGGCCGGCCACCCGAATAGCAAGAGTAGAATACGCGCTCCCGAATGACTTCAAACTTCCGCGCGGGGGCAAGCAGGCTGTGGTCCGCGCCCTCTCCAAGCTCCCCAGTGTTAGGCTCTGGGTCGAGTCTCCATCTGTAGAGATTCTTACGTACGAGACGGAGGGTTTACACTGCGAGGATGAGACTGTGGAAGTCTCCGTCCGTTATCGCTCGCCACTCTGGCGGCTGAAGCGGCTAGCAGAGTACTTGACGGCCACACAGCCGTTGTTTGCGACGGACTCGCTTTTCGGAGGGGAGTTAACGTCGGCAATTAGGTTTCTATTGTCCGGTACGCCTCCCGGTTCAGTCGCCATGACAGTGTACCGCATTGAGCAGTATCTTCCGAGATGCAGGATAGACTTTGATTTGAGGATGCCTTTGGAAGTGAATCGCGAGTGCATTGCGGCCATCTTCAAAATCGCCCGTTTGAGAATGTGTCGCAGTCGGCACCGTAACAGGCCCCTTTCCCAAAAGCATGGGGAACTCGCCGTCTACCTCGCGGAGCACTCGGAAATGCCCTGGCCCCGCCTCATGGAGTCGTGGAATGAAGCGTACCCAAAATGGGCTTACACCAACTGGCGCGCGTTCGCCCGCGACGCCAAAGCCGCCTGGTGTCGCGTCACGGGCCGCGAGTGGACAGCTAGACACGCGAGAAAGGAGAGGACGCAGAATGCCGAGGAGAAAAGCTGAAAAGTCTTCCCGCTCCCGGCGGGGCTTCGGCTCCGTATACCAGCGTAAGGACGGGAAGTGGGTCGGGGAGGCCACGATTGGCAGGCGGGCTGACGGCGGGAGAGACCGCCGCTACGTCTACGCCGACACGTGCGAGGAGGCGCAGGAAAAGCTAAGGAAGCTCCTCTACGAGCGGGACAGGGGGCTTCTTGCGGACCCGGCGAAGCAGACAGTCGGCGAGTTCCTTTCCTCATGGCTTCGGGACGTGGCAAAGCCTACTGTCCGCCCGCGCACGTATGAACGTTACGAGATTATCATTCGGCGACACTTACGGCCGGCGATAGGCGCCATACGTCTCAGCAAGCTCACCCCCCAGCACCTGCAGAACCTGTACCGACGCATGTTGGAGGCGGGCCTCACGAGCACCACGCGGCAGGCTCACGCCATCCTTCACCGCGCTCTGGGCCAGGCCGCGAAGTGGAACCTTGTCCCCAGAAACGTCGCGGACCTCGTGGACGCCCCGAGGGTTCCGAAAAAGGAAATGCGGGTCCTGACGCCCGAGGAGGCGCAGAGGTTCCTTGCCGCCGCCGAGGGGGACAGGTTTTATGCCCTGTATGTTCTTGCCGTCACGTGCGGACTGCGACAGGCCGAGCTCCTCGCCCTCCGGTGGGAGGACCTCGAGCTTGAGCGGGGCACCCTCCAAGTCCGCCGTCAGCTTCAGTGGGTGAAGGCCGAAGGGGAGCAGAGGAAGGGCAAGAAGCGCGCCGAGCCGAAGTGGGTCCTCACGGAGCCGAAGTCGGCGAAGTCGCGCCGGGTGGTGGTCTTGCCCACCATCGCCGTCGACGCCCTCAAGAAGCACAGGGTGCGCCAGATGGAAGAGCGGCTACGCCTCGGGGAAGTGTGGCAGGATTACGGGTTCGTGTTCACCACGGAGACAGGGACGCCGGTTCATAAGTCGAACCTACTCAACCGCTCGTTTTTCCCACTCCTGGCGAAGGCGGGCCTGCCGAAGGTACGTTTCCATGACTTGCGCCATACCTGCGCGACGCTGCTCTTATCGGAGGGGATTCATCCGCGGCTAGTCCAGGAGCAGCTTGGGCACTCGCAGATTTCGCTTACTCTCGACACTTACTCTCATGTGCTCCCAGCATTGCAGAAGGAGTGCGGCGCCGCGATGGACAGATTATTCGGCACGAAGCAGGCGAAGTAGGAACTTTGCCTGTACGAATCAAGCGGCGTTATGTTGCAGCTAGAAGCGGGGGTTCGTGCAGGCAAACACACAGGCTAACGCACGAAAATAGGGGATTTTCGCGGAAGGCACGGACAGCAAACCGCAGCTAGAAGCACCTGATGGACAACAGCGGATGTCCAAAGTCGGACTTTTAATCCGGGTGTCCCGGGTTCGAGTCCCGGATGGCTCACCAGCTGTTTTGAGGTTTCGATATTGCGAACCAGCACGCGTCCCTCTCGACGGCAAAATGACAGCAAAAGCACCTGGAAACGTAAGGCCCCGGGCCCGGGCGATCGGTCCGGGGCTTCTCGTTCTGCCAGGTCGCTCTCACGCGGGCTCGCCTTCTTTCCGGGTTGTGTTCATAGGCAGCATCGCGTCTTGTGGTGATGCTCCTTTCCCGTTCACCGGCGTCCCCTCGTTTACCGGCGTCCCCGGCCTCTTTTCGTTTCTGCCCGTTTCTGCCCAGGGTTAGGCCGCCTCATAACGCCCCTCGTAGACCAAATTCTCCGGTAGAACCGGGCCTCCAGGCGTCGCCTTCATTCCGCACCCACTACAAAAGGCCGGTGCGCTCCTGCCCCCCGTCGTGAATTCCTCAACGTACGTGACACACCAGCACGCTTTAGACCGCCACGCTACAATAGGGCTTCCCCTGTGAATGCTCTTCCGCACCTCCACGGAGAGGCCGTCTCCGTATGCAGCGATGCTTTGGGGGGCCAGCCGGAGGAAGAGACTCCCGATGGCTTCGTGTGGCGCCGGAAGTTCAAGGCCCTCGAAGGCCATAACGTAGACGAGACCTTTGTCTTCCGTCTGCTCACAGTGCTGAAGTGCGACCGAAATGTGAGACCTGATGTGGAGGGTAACCCTCCGAAGTTTTGGTCCGACGCCGAGCTGCACGAGTATTATTGCAGGCAGTTCCTCAGTGCGTGAGAGATCGCCGCAAGCAGCTTTCGCACGGGCGAGGCGGCCATGAGGACCGGTCTGGGGCAAGGCAGGCTCAGGCACGTCTCGGGTTGTAGGCTCACGCATTGATGCAAGGAGAGAAGGTTGGCGGGTCACAATGTAGAATGTAAGACATAGGAACGGAGAATTGCGCGGACGCAGTTCCGGTGATCAGCACTGTCCGATGAGAGAATCGCGGTTCCATTTCCCCGGGGGCGCTGAACTGGAATGCAGCCCGGCCTGGAGTAATCGGACATGATATGTGCAACTGACACAAATGAGATCATCCGGCCGAAACCCTTTGTGAAATGGGCGGGGGGCAAAGGACAGCTGGTGGAACAGTTGGCTGCTCACATGCCCGAGACGTATTCAGCGTACCATGAGCCTTTTGTCGGCGGAGGAGCACTGTTCTTTTACGTGTGTCCGAAGGGGGCTCACCTATCTGATCTCAACGAAGAACTGATAAACGCGTTCCTCGTCGTCAAGAGCGACTGCGAGAACCTGCTACGAAGCCTCAAGAGACATGAGAACACCGCCGAGTACTACTATCGAATCCGCGCGCTCGACCCAGAGGGCTTAGACCCGGTGGAAAGGGCATCAAGGTTCATCTATCTCAACAAGACGTGCTACAATGGCCTGTACAGGGTCAATAAGCAGGGCAGATTCAATGTTCCTTTTGGCCGCTACAAGAATCCCGTATACGCGGATGAATGCCAGTTGCGTTTGGCAAGCAAAGCGCTCCAAGATGCGGACGTGCGGGTCGCAGATTTCGAGATAGTGCTTGACCAGGCCAAGCCAGGAGACTTCGTGTACTTCGATCCTCCGTATCAGCCGGTTAGCAATACATCGAACTTCACCAGCTACACTGCTGGCGTGTTCGATGAGGGGGAGCAGAGGCGCCTCGCAGCTGTGTTCCGGGAGCTCGACAGAAAGGGTTGCTACGTAATGCTTAGTAATTCGGATTCCCCTCTCATCCATGATCTTTACAGCGGATTTCGAATCAAAACGCTGATGGCGAAGCGTTACATCAACTGCAAGGGCGACAGACGGGGCGCCATCCCGGAAGCCTTGGTGTTGAATTACTAGGTCAGGGGGGACGCCGGATGTCGAGTTCCATTTCGCCCCAAGGGCCAAATCGGGCTCCAGTTGAGCGCGCGTAACGGCGTGGCCCGGCTTCTTGGGTCGCCCGGTGTCACTCTTGACAGTCCAAGTTGTACAGTGAATCTAGGGTCTCAATCACGCACGGAATGAGTGACCCCTAATATGGAGAACCGTCTTCCTAACCTCACCCCGGATCTTCATCAGTGTTCCTGCGGATGGACAATGACCTTGATGGCGTTACCAATCCGCTTCGTATACGTCTCAAAAGCCTGGTTAATGTCCTTAAGCGCAAACTGATGGGTAATCAATGGCCTGAGATCTATCTTCCTCTGAGCGGCCATGGAGAGGGCCCGTCTCACGTTACGGCGCCCTTCGCCCCGCACGGTATACAAGTTGATGTTGCGGACGACGGCCTTGGAGATGTTCACGGTAACCGGGCCCTTGTAGAAGGCCACCATGACGATGGCGCCTCCAGGCCTGGCTAGGTCGAGTGCAGACTCGAGCGACGAGGAGACCCCGGCTGCGTCAAAAACGACGTCGGCGCCCACCCCGTGAGTAAGTTCCTTAACCACTTCGACCGGGTCCTCCCCATCGTTGATGTTCACGGTGTAATCGGCACCCATTTGCTTACCCAGTTCAAGACGACCCTTACGGGTGCCTGTGAGGATCACCTTTTCCGCACCGAGGGCTTTGGCTGCCTGAACAAGGGCTAGGCCAATCGGTCCAGGACCAATGACGGCCACGGTATCGCCGGCAATGTAGCCCCCCATGGCGTCGATAGCGTAGAAGGCCGAACCGGCCGTGGTAATCAAAGCAGCCTCTTCAAACGAGATCTCATCTGGGATTTTGTAGAGGGTGTTCACGTGGTTTACTGCGTACTCGGCAAACCCGCCGTTAGCGGTCATCCCGTTGGCAGCGTGTCCTTTCTTCCGGTTGCCGAAATTCAAACAGGCGGTGTACTTTCCCATGATGCAGTTGTGACAGCGGCCACACCCCTTGTGGACTTCCACCGCGACTCTGTCTCCGACCCTGAATTCATCCACAGTCGAGCCGACCTGCGCCACCACACCGGCGTACTCATGGCCCATTATGAAAGGCATGGGCGGCTCTCCAGGCATGCCGTGGTCCCTTATCTCAACGTCGGTGCCACAAATCCCGCAGGCCTGCACCCGAAGCAACACCTCATCAGGACCCGGAGCCGGGACATCAGTCTCCAGGACTTCAATCCGTCCGCGCGCAACCAAGTGAGCTGCGAGCATCTTCTTAGGGATATCCATCTGTCTTCCCTCTCATGTCTCATCTTTTCTTGAGATGCCGCCATTTCTCGAGCTGCAACACCTCGGGATTGGCGATCTTATCCGGTTCGTAGCCGTTGAAGAGATCGATCACCCGTCTTACGGCCTCGGTGGCCATCCTGACCACACACTCCTCGGTGAGGGCGGCAGTGTGCGGAGTGAGGATCACATTGTCCATTTCGAGCAAGGGGTTGCCGGCTTCGACAGGCTCGTTTTCGAAGACGTCGAGCGCAGCCCCGCTGATGACTCCTTCTCTCAACGCCCTCACAAGGTCCCGCTCATTTACGACCCCCCCGCGGGACACGTTTACAATATAAGCTTGCGGCTTCATCAAGCGCAGTTGATCCCATGCGATCATGTTCCTGGTATGCTCGTTTAGGGGGACATGAACGGAAACCACGTCGGAAGTCCTCAGCAGCTCGTCCAAGCTCACAAAGTCAACCATGTCGCTGAAGCCAGCCTTGACTGCCTCGGGCAGAAGAGGATCATATGCCAACAGCCTAGTCTGCGATAGAGGATGGAAATAGCCGGCTAGGATCTGGCCAATCCTCCCGAACCCTACAATCCCCAGCCGCTTTCCTAGAACGTCACGGGGGTAGTTCTTGAACCGTATCTTGAAATTGCCCTTTCTTATCTCTCGGTCCATCAAGAAAAGATGCTTCAGCAGAGCGAGTATCATGGAAAGGGTGTGTTCAGCCACGGTACTGGCATTCACACCAAGGCTCGATGTAACAATGACGCCCTTTTCCGTGGCAGCCTTCAGGTCGACGTTATCCACCCCGCCGCCCGTTCTAGATATGGTCCATAGGTCGTCGCTCAATGCCAACAGATCCCTGCTGAGGAAGATCCCTGTCCGAAGGACTATCGCCCTGGCGTCCTTCATAAGCGGGGCTACAGTAGCCGGGCTCGCGTCTGGCGCCACGACTACCTCAAGCCCTTCATTCTCCAGCATCTGCCGCGCCTCTTCCTCGATCGGCTGGGGAAGAAGCACGTAGCCCTTCTTTCGATCCATCGCCCATCCCTCTTACGGATTACTGATTGGCAATATGGGCCTCGTCGCGCCCTCAAACCCTCAAGCCAGCCATGTCCGAGCCGACAGCCTCTGATTGAAGACGCGCCGTAACCCGGAGACCAACACCCCTCAATGCGAGCTTGGCCTACGCCGGCCGGCCCGCGTGCCGCGCGTGTCGAAACGTACGTGGGGGGCTCCGCTCAGACGTTTCGGCGTGTGCCCCACTACTCTTTTGGGACGCCTCCGGCAAGATGCATCATCACCGATTCCTACTGCTACACCTGCTGTTGCCGTTGTCTCTCCCAGTTGCCCAATGAATCCCACTCTTTCGCTGGGCTACCGGAGGTGTCCCAAAGCCTTATCACCCGGAGGATGTGCAAACCCATGCCGAGACAAGATCCGCGCCATCCGCGTCGGGATTGACACCGCCATCGAATCGGGCACACTCTCAGAACCTGAGGCCTTTACCTCAGATAGCGCCCACCGCATACGTCCAGGGTAATGCCTGTAATGTAGCTAGCCTCGTCTGACGCCAGGAATACTACGGCATTACCGATCTCTTCAGGAGTACTCAATCGCCTCAGCGGTATCTGCGAGACGATTCTGTCTCTCTCCTCTTCAGGCTTGTCGTCCCAAAGCGACTTGACCCGTTCACCGGTGAGCGTCACCGTGGGAGCAACCGCGTTTACCCTGATGCCCATTGGGCCCCAGTCATACGCAAGTTGACGAGTCAGCCCTTCCACGCCTGCCTTAGCAGCCGTGTACTGAACACCGGCTAACGATGCTCGCCAGTGACCAGCCAGCGCCGCCATATTCACGATGGCGCCTTTGCCCGCTTTCGCCATGATGGGGATCGCACACTGGCAGGTAAAGAATGTCCCCTTCAGGTTCACGTTTAGCACGAGGTCCCAGTGCTTCTCTTCGATCTCCTCGAGTTTGTATGGGGTGTGCAGGGCGCCGCCCGCGTTATTGACCAGGATATCGATCGTGCCCCATTTACGGCAGAGCTCTTCGATCATTGCCTGGACCTCTGGCTTCTTGGTTACATCCGCCTTTTTCCCCACAACCCGGCCGGGGAAGTCCTTGCCGAGCTCCTCCACAGCGCGATCAATACCCTCTTGGTTGATGTCGTTGATCATGACCTTGGCGCCCTCTCTTAATAGGCAGCGGGCAATGGCATACCCCATTCCCTGTGCAGAGCCCGTGACCAGCGCCACTCGATCCTGCAGTCTTCCCATGTCGCACGCCCCTCGAATTCCGCGTAATTCCGCGTTATGGTTGTCGTTTAGGCTCTATTGGTGAACAGCCTCTTCTCAAGCGGGACAACGATGTTGAACTTCTTAACCTCTTCCAAGAACTTGGCCAGAGCTTGCCCGGCGATCTCAAAGTATTTCTCGCCTTTCTCTTTGCTGGCTCTTAACGGATTTCCAATGGTGGCCGTGTCCGAATACTCGTGGTGCTCCATTGGAACCCAGATGTTTTCCGCCCCCATGAAAGTTACGAAGCCCGACCCGTCACGCTTGCTGAAGGCGCTGCCCATCCACCGCGGGGCATGGGCTCGATCCGGCTTCGCCTTGCTCATGTCGACGGTGCCTTCGTCTGCCGCCCAGGCGGTACTAGTCTCGATTTCCCCGGCATGCCAACCCGGCGTTTCCTCCGGCGGTCCGTCAACGATGTCCGCTATGAGGGAGTACGTTCTCTCGGTTGGGGTCTTGTACCAGCATATGAAGCACCCTGTCTCGTATCTAATCCTCCTCAGCACGTCATCGATAACCTTCGAGTTGCTACCATGATGGCTGACGAACACTATCTTGTTGAAACCATGATAGATCATGCTCATGGCCAGGTCGTAGACGACACGCCGATAGGTGTCTCCTGAGAAAGTGAGCGTTCCCGTTCCCTGATTGACCTCGCCCATATGGTGGGGGGAATAACCGACCGGGATCAGCGGGGTGTAGCACGTCTTCGCTATCCGAGCGGCTCTCTCCACGACTCCCATCGTCGTCAGACTGTCCGTTCCCAGCGGGCAATGGGCGCCGTGTTTTTCGGTCGACCCCATGGGAATCATGATGACGTCATTGTGCTTCAAGTATTCAGCTACCTCGTCGTAGCCCTTTTCGTAGATGTTCCAGGTGTCCTTGCGCGGCATTGTCCATTTCCTCCCTCTTGCACTGCGTACTGCCTAATGTCTCGCGTCCTCATATGAACTAGATGAACCCAAGCTCTCTGATGTTTGCTTCCAAGGTGCGTTTCTGTTCCGGCGTCAACGGCCTCAACGGGTGCCTGGGGTCTCCACCGACATAACCAGCCAGCTCCATAGCGCTCTTGACTGCGGCGACGCCGCCGAAGCCGGATACCCTCTTGTTCAACTCGACGATTCTCTCGTTGAGCCTCTTGGCCTCGTCGAGTTTCCCTTCCTTGAAAGCGTTATACAGCTTGACACACTCCTCGGGGAAAACATTGGCCAGGGAAAGGACCCCGCCTACGCCGCCCTCAAGCAGCAAATCCAGGAAGAACCCGGCTGATCCGGCCAAGACGTAGAACTCCTTCCCCCTCGCCGCCTGGATGTAGCTCTTGAAATTCCCTTTGGAGCTGTCCTTCATCCCCACTACGTTGGGGTGTTCGGCCACTATCCGGACCACCTCAGGGCTTATCAAGACATCAGCGGCCACTGACGGGTTGTTGTATAGCAGAACCGGGACGGGAGACGCGTCCGCGACCCTGATTATGTAGTCCACCAGTGCGTCATCGGTAAGATGTTTCCGGAAGAAATGAGGCATCAGCAAGCTGACCATAGAGGCACCGAGTTTGGCCGCCTCCAGGGTGATGTCGATCGTCTCTTTTGTGCTCTCGGCGCTCGTTCCCGCCATGATCACTTTATCGTCAGCGGCGTTGTCGATCACTGTCTTCAGGACAGACAGCCTTTCCTCGACCGAAAGGGATCTGAACTCGCCGTTGGTCCCCAGGACAAAATACCCCCTGAGGCCGGTCTCGTTCATTCTCTTGACGTTCTTAACTATCCCCTCATACAGGATCTCATCATTCTTGAAGGGGGTGACCATCGGGGTGAAAACGCCAGATAGCTTCTCCTTAACCGTGCTGTTCATTGTGTGCACCTTCCTGCTTTGACATCATCCTGTTCCGACATCATTTCGAGAAAACTGTCTACGACTAGGTCGATAAACTGGGGATCGTTAATGTGGGCATTCACCTCCTCCACAGGAATGGAGGGTGAAATCCGCTCTTTGAAGGTCTCTATGAACACCAGATTGCCTTGTGGATCCCACAACTCCTCTCCCTCACGGTTCGGGTAGGAGAAGCCCTTGAGCGGCAAAAAGACTTTCACCAGGCCTCGAGCCCTGTTGATTTTGTCTGCCAATAACTTTGCAACTTCGCTTAGTTCTTCATGGGAAAGCCGCACGAGGGTCAGCGTCGGATTATGTACGATGTACTTTCTTCGCCTCATCTCCGGAGTCAGGGAATCCAGCGGACCCTGGACAGTGTACTCAATGCTCCCTGGAGCGATGACCTGAGGCAAACCGGCCTGAGACGCTGACTCCAACCGATACTCCTTGATCGCCCCGTGGAGTCCTCCGACCAGCCTATCCGCCAACTCATGCAGGTTTATATCCAATACTCCGGCGAAATACCCCTCTTGGATCAGATCCTCCATTGCTATGCCTCCGGTCCCGTTCTGGTGAAAGGCCACGACCTCGAAACCTTTCTCTTCCAGAAGGGCTTTGGCCCGCAAGGCCCCCGGCGTCGTGGTCCCCAGCATCGACATGGCGACGACTTTTCCGCGTTGCTCTCGTCCGCCCTGATTCATGGCGCTCCTAACCATTCCGCAAATGGCGCCGGCCGCGTTCCTGAACACCCGAGTGGTGAGAGCGTTCACACCTTGCACGTCGACCACCGAATGCATGATGGCTACGTCCTTGGTCCCGACGAACGGTCCGAAAGTCGCGGTGCCGCAAGCCACAGTGGAGACCATCAGTTTGGGCACCCCGAACGGGAGGCTCTGCATCACAGCCGTAGCGATGTTGGTGCCCTGGGAGCCGCCAATCCCGATCACTCCCGCGAAGCTCCCCTCGGCGTACCGCTGTTGGGCGACCTTCGCGGCCCCTTTGATCATCACCTCAATGCACTTGCCCTTGTTTCCGGTTGCCAAGAGCTCGTTGATCGGCATGCCACCTGCGATCGCCACTTCTTCTCGCGAAATGTTGGGCTTGATTCTCCTGGGAGCCGCGAGAATGCCGGTATCCATTATGAGCGTGCTGAACCCGTTTTCCTCGATGGCCCTCCTCAGGTAGTCGGCCTCTGTCTCCTTCGTATCCAAAGTCGCGATTATAAGAATCGTTGGGACCATTGCAGTTACGCGTGGCCTCCTTAGTCTGCCCAAACACTTAAGTACGGAGGTGACTTTGAATACCTGCAGACTCATGTGTGCCTTCTCGCGCGATCGGCAAATAGCAAATAGTCTGTAGTGAAAAGACCAAAGAATCGGCGGAATCAGCCTTGCTGCCTTGCTGTCTGACACCTAGTACGAAAAATATATAAGGCCTTCTTCTCGTATTCTATTTGCTCTGCTTTGCTCAGCCCGAGCCGACACTGGCTTGACTCGATGTCTGCCCCTAACCTGTACATCTACACTTGCGGACCCGATGAGATTCTATGCCCATTCGTAACCCAGCAAACACATCATAAGCCAAACATGCCAACCTGTCAAGCTGTCAGGCTGCCTTACCGGCTCCCCCTTACACCGTGGGATTTTTCCCAGCGTGGGTCCGAATACTGCTGGATACTATTCGAGGTCGCCCCCGCAGCGATGTAGACGGCCGCGATTCTCTATCCGGGTCATGACCCCGATGCCGTCGGACGGACGTCTTCTGCCCGCGAACCGGCGGGATGTCCGCCTGTCCCGTCGTCGGCAAGCGCCTCGTCTTCTGAGGGCCCATGGCTATCCTCGGCCTCTGCCTCTGCGGTTTCATAGTATCCTGTAAACTTCTGTTTGGCAGCCTGGAGATGATTGAGCATGCTCTTGCGGGCTGCCGCAGAGTCCCCCTCCAGGATCGCCTTATAGATGGCCTCATGATCATCATACGATTTGCCAAACAGCCTCTTTACCGATGAACGATCATCCGCTGCTTCGGCCAGCTTGATGGCGTTATAATACGGTTGACCCAGCTTCAACAAGGCTTCCTTGATGAATTGGATGAACAGACGGTTGTCTGACGCCTTGGCCAAAGCAAGGTGGAACTCGTAATCAGCCTCAATGAACTCATCCACCGACTTGACATCCTTGCATTTCCTCAGGGAGTTCTCGATCTCACGCAGTGAAGAACTGGTGCGCCTCTTGGCCGCCAGGTAGCAGACCTCACCCTCGATAGCCCTTCTAGCCTCCAGCGCTTCGAGAAAGGTCATGCGGCTCCTGATCGTATCGATGATGCCCTCTAATTGGTAATTCACAGCTGGCTTCTTCACGAAATTGCCCTTGCCCGGGACGGACTCCAGTAGCCCCAAAACCTTAAGCCCGCTCAAGGCCTCCCTGATCGTCGCACGGCTAGTGCCCAAGCTCTTGGCGAGGCTCGCCTCTGACGGGAGGCAGCTCCCGGGTTTCAGCTTGTCGGTCCGAATCATCTCGACGAATTGCTCGATGATCTGCGTCGACGTGCTCACGGTTTCAACAGGTTTTAAACCAAGACTTGTCATTCTGTTCACCTGCATGGTGTGTTTATGAATCCTATGAGGGATAAGGCCGCTTTTCGGTCCGTTTTTCGGCCTCTGTCACAAGTCTCCTGCCCGAACCGCCGTGTCTCGCCAGCTGAGAACCGCACCGTATCTGCCCCTGTCTCGGAGTCGGGCTCACCACGATTGCCGGTCCCCTGCCGCGTTGCGCCTGCGGAGCCAGGTGGTATTCTGGCGCTTCTCTCGGGCTGCATACCCGCACGATGAAGCCAACAAACAGGCGATCGGCGTCGGAGATCGCTTCTAAAGCGTCCGCGAGTGGGCCGAAGGTACAAACTGCTCTTCGACCGCGGCAATTTATTATAGTTCTTCGCTCTCGTGCCCGACAATCCTTCTTCATCCAGTAATAACCGCTCGAACCTCCTGCCCGAACGGGAGCCAAAGGTTCGTTCGGGATCCGGTGCCACGTCCCGTCACATGCGGACATGGTCACAAGGCGCGTGCACTCTCGTGAATGCTGGCGTAAACTCCGGGAAGCGTGCTGCACCCCGTCGCACAGCTGGGGCGCCCAGGGGGTGCCTGCTTCTGAATCCGCCGACAACGATGAACACGCCGACCTCAGGCCTCCTATGGTTTTTGTTGCGAACCCCGAACGCAAGGAAGGTGGTACGGCAGGCGGTGCTGAGGGTAGCGGCCTTCGACACCAGGATTTCCACGGCCGACGTGCGCTCGCGTCTCCTCAAGATGATGGCGAGGCTGTTCGGCTACGCTGCCAAGCCAATAGCCGACGGACTCCAGAAAAAGGGAGGCGCCCTGGCGGCTCCGCCCGAAGGCTTCTTTGTGGAGGCCACCAAGGGCCCGCTGAAGCATGGTGAGATTGAACGAGCAACAGCGTGGGCAAGGACTCTCTTGAAGACCTAGTGACTTCACAAGACGTCGCGATTGGGAGGTAAGGGTCTGGGTGAAAACAAAGAGACGCACGACACCCCTCTCGATTCTCGCGACGCTGATCGCTGGAGCCTGCATCGCGGCGGCGGGCCCGTTCATAACAGGCGCCGCAGGCCCAATAGCCGCTTACCCGCCCAACAAGAACAAGGGGAGGAAGCGCAAACAAGGCAAGCAAAGGCCTCCTCCCCCGAACCGGTGCGGTTCGCACGGCACTCACCGAGCAAGATCTTCTGGGTGGATTGTGTAGGTCGGCGGCATAGTCGGGGTCCAGAACATGTTCGGCGGCACGGGATAGACGGAGAAGCCGCCCTGCGCCGTAAGTTCCAGGTTGGCCAGGAGCTTGTCCCGAACCAGAGGATACGGAGCAACAAATACGAGCTCGCTGTTTTGAGTGCCGCCGAAGATCCTGTCACCCGCGCATGGGAATCCGACTACGGGCTTGCCAGTTGCTACCGCGAAACCGATGGACGAACAGAGCGCCGCCTCGGCGACGGTGTCCGCGGTGACCTTCTCCCCGGTCTCATAGGTGCACGCGTGGATAAGCCTCATGATTTGGGCCGGATTCGCATAAATGACGACAACATCGGGGTCTGCCTGGAGATTGTCGAGGGCGCCGACCAGGATCCCGTCGAACTTCTTGCCAGTGTCTCCAAGCTTGAACGTGTTCGCCATGAAAGCCTTGCCCGCCGCCAGATCCTTCACATATGGGCCGACGGCTGCTTTGCCCGACGCGATAGCCTCAGGCGTCCTTATGAGGCCGACGCAAGCCGCTCCCATGGAGCACACCATCATCTCTGGCACCCCGGTGTTCACTTTCCCTTGGCACCTAGCCATCGACACCAGCTGGCACACGTTCAGTTTGAAGTTCAGGGGTTTCCGAGGCAGCTCCTCCTTGCTCTTGTAGAGTTTTACGCCGACAGGTCGCGTGTCTAGTCTTAGGATCCTCTCTAGTTTATCTGAGACTTCTCTGCATACCATTCACAAGTCCCCCTCTCCCCGTTCTCTTCTCGTCGTTACGACGAATCACAAACGCGCACGCAGATGAGGGTCAGCACGATCTGCTTTTCAGGCCTATACTGATACCGAGCAATCTCGCGTGCTCGTGAGTGCCGGTTCCACGCCCGTGCATTATCGTGCCGCCTTCGGCCCCGGCCCTCTTTGAGGACTCCACCACCTTCTCGGCATCGCCCTTGTTGACTATCGTCACGATCAAATCATACAACACTTCGCCCTCGCCCGCCATCTTAACTTCTCCCATGCTCTCAGTGCCGGTGGACCCCCACCGGGCCGGGCGGCGGGGCTGACCCTGTAGACCGGGGTCACCCGCACGGAGGAAATCCCAAGCCCCATGGCGAAAATGCGCGATCAGGACGGGACGTCCTTCGAAATGGCCCCTCCGGAGATTGAGCGGATTCGTCGACCGGCCGCGCGCCGCACGCAAGCCAAGGCCAGGCCTCCCGGCTGTCCCGGCATGACGCCTAGTCCCACATCCCATCCATCTCTTCGTCGCTCACGTCGAAGGTCGTGCCTGTGGCGGGGTTTGGTTCCTCGACAAAGTGCTCTGGCAGCCTGTCGTGCACGCTCGTGAAACCCGCCCGCCGGTTGAACTCCCTCTCTGCCATGATCGTCTGTCTTGCGAGAGCGCGGATGGTCTCGGCGGAACAGGGAACACCAAGCCGGGCCGAAACGAGATCGCCGAGCAGGTCTATCCGGTCCCTGACCGCCGGGCCGACGAACATGCACACCCCCAGCATGTCGTATATCGCGGCCGATAGCTGAGCGTTCCTCGACGCCTCAACCTGACCTGCCGGGCTATGATGATCTATCTGCACGCGCACGGTATTCCCGGCAGTATGGTCGGCGCCCATCGGGGATGTGGCGAACGTCACCCCCAGCCCTTTGAGCCCCCGCGGGTCGTAGGCCGCCATGACCTGGCCTTTCACCGCCGGCACGCGCCTCACCCCCAGGACCCTTGCGGTCAGCGCACCGCCATGGCCTATCACCCTTCCAAGCACCGTGCCCTTGCCTATCTCACGTATGAGCTCAAGAGCGCCCGCGGCGTCTCCAAAGCGGACGAGACCCGCCTCCATCGCCACACCCACGGCTCCACCGACATCGATGGTGTCAACGCCGAGGTCGTTACACAACCGGTTCATCTCACCGATCGCATCGAGGTCGTCGATGCCGCAGTTCGAGCCGAGCAAGCCGATGGTCTCATACTCAAGAGGGCTCACGAGATCGCTGCCGTCCGCTCTCGGCACCCGGTTTGAGCACCCTATGGGACACCCGGGCATGCAGAAGTGAGTGGCCAGCCCGCCTCTTGCCAGGATGAGCTCGCGGAGAGCTTCCGCAGAGATGCGGTCCGCGCCCTCAAAACGCCCGGTGCTGAAGTTGCGCGTGGGCAGTCCGCCGAGGGCGTTGGTGGTCGTCACTAGGGCAGCGGTGCCCCAGTTGCGGTAAACCTCCGCGGTCTGAGGAGTGTCCCTGATCAATTGGATGACAGCCCTGGCGGCCTCGAGGAACTTCTTCTTGTCCCGGATCTCCGGAGCACGGGTGCCGGAATCGTCGATCACCACGGCCTTGATGCCTTTGGACCCCATCAACGCCCCCATGCCCCCGCGGCCACAGTACCTTCCGGGCTCCCCGTCTAGGTCGGTGATGGCTATCCCCGCAGCTGTGAGCTCCATCTCGCCAGCCGGGCCGATGACCATGACTCCGACTCGCTTCCCGTACCTTTCCTGAAGCCGTGCAGCAGTCTCGTACACGCCAAGGCCCGCAAGATCGGGGCAGGGAACGAGCTCCACCGTGTCCTTCGCGAGGACGAGAGTAAACAGCCCTCGCGCGTCATCCGGTTTGTTCTCGAGGATGAGTGCTTTTACACCGAGCCGGGCGAGCTTGTGGCCGACAACCCCGCCCGCGTTGCTCTCCTTGATCCCTCCGGTAAGGGGGCTCTTGCCGCCCACCGAGATCCTGCCAGCGCACGGTGCCGGCGTGCCGCCCAAGACCCCTGGCACGATGAGGAGCTTGTTGTGACGACCGAGGGGATCGCAGCCGGGTTTCACCTCGTCGAGCACAACGCGCGCTATGAGGCCACGTCCTCCCAGCATTGCGAGGGACTCCCCCGCTACGGCGCGCGTCACGCGCCGGGCCGGCATATCGATCCTGAGAACGTACGTGTCCATGTGCAAGTCCACGCCTCCTTGGAGCCGAACGTGCCCTCGACAAGGCGCTCGAGGCGCCTCGAGGCGCAAGGGGCTCCCAGTCCGAACGGACGGCTCCCACTTCTAACTTCCGGTAGCACCCTTGCAAGTTACGTGCCTATGGAGCTGCGCGACACGCGGCCCCACCCCAACAAGAAGAAGGATGGCTGCCCCCCGTGCCGAAGTGTTTCTATTGTGAGGAAGGCCCGAAAAGCAATGGCAGGCGGCGGTCCCCTTGCTCGAGTTTCGAAGCCGAAACAACATCGGGGGTGACATCAATGGCGGACGCCATCGTCCGAAACCCGTCCGGCGCGTTTGACTTCGCGATGCAGCCTGATACTCCTCCTTCTGAGAGAGACTTCGCGCGGCTGGAGGCGGCATGGCGCACCTTCGTGCAGACGGGGGAGATCGACTCGACCGTCGTGAGACCCGTGATCGCCGAATCGTGGAAGAGATGCCGGGCTCTCGGGCTCGACCCCCAAGACACAAGATGTTTCGACCTCGCGGATGAAAACGAGGTGCGCGCGCGTATATCCGCCAACGAGCAGCTGATCTCCACGGCCTGGTCCTTCATGAGCACGCTTTACAAGCTCGTGGCCGGTTCGGGATTCCGTGTGGACATAACGGACGGCGAAGGGTTTCTGCTCAGAAGCATCGGGGACGATCAGGTCCTCCAAGAGACGAGCCGTGTGCGCCTCGCGCCCGGTGCGAGCCGACACGAGTCACGCGCCGGCACATGCGCCATTGGCCTCGCGCTCATGCTGGATGAGCCTGTTCAGGTAGTTGGGGCCGAGCACTATAACGTCCACATTCACTGGGTCACTTGCTCCGCGGCGCCCATCCATGATCACACCGGGAAGATAATCGGCGTGCTGAACATGACCGGCAGGAGGGAGCTCGTGCACAAGCACACCATCGGGATCGTCGCCAGCATGTCGGAGGCCATCGAACGCGAGCTCGCCCTGGAGCGCTCCCTCCACGAGATCCGCACGCTGAACCGGTTTCTCGGCACCGTGTTCGATTCCATAAGGGACGGCCTCGTGGCAGTATCGTCGGACGGCACCATCATGCGTGTGAACGAAGCCGCGTTGCGCATCTTCGGCATAGAGCGGGAGGACGCCCTGGGCAGGCCCATCGATGCAGCATTCGGGCTTTTTCCCTCGGTCGTCCAGATTCTCAAACAATCCAAGCACCGCGAGTTCAAGGAACACGAGATCTCAATACGAACCGGGCACGGCACCACGAGGTGCCTTGCAACCATCCGCACGCTCCGCAACGCAAGCGGGGATTCCATCGGCACCCTCGCGGTTTTCGACAAGATGGAGCGCGTGAGAAGCCTCGTTCGTAGGATGGTCGGGGCGCAGGCCAGGTTCACGTTCGACGACATCGTCGGGGAGAGCCCCTCTCTTCAAGAGGCTGTGAGGCTGGCGAAAGCCGCCTCGCGTACAGACTCGCGCGTATTGCTCTGCGGAGAGAGCGGCACGGGGAAGGACCTCTTCGCCCAGGCGATCCACAACGCAAGCGCTAGGAAGGACGGCCCGTTCGTGGCCATAAACTGCGGGGCTGTGCCAACCGAGCTTATCGAGAGCGAGCTGTTCGGGTACGAGGAAGGCGCCTTCACCGGCGCGCGGCGTGGAGGAAAGCCGGGCAAGTTCGAGCTGGCCGAAGGAGGCACGCTTTTCCTGGACGAGGTAGAGAGCATGCCCCTGGAGATGCAAGTAAAGCTCCTTCGCGCGCTGGCAGACGACCAAGTGATGAGAATAGGTGGCACGGAGATGATTCCGATAAACGTGCGGATAATCGGCGCGACCAATCGCAACCTTGCCGACGAGGTCCGGGCTGGTAGGTTCAGAGAGGACCTGTACTATCGCTTGAATGTGGTGAACGTCTCTATACCACCCCTTCGACAAAGGCGTGAGGATATACCTTTGCTCGTGCGTCACTTTCTTGATCGCCACGGCTTCGGCGCGTCTTGCGGGCCGCATGCCCGCGGCGGGGCAGATCCAAAGTTCGCGATAAGCCCTGACGCGCTGGAGGCCTTAAAGAAGTATGAGTTCCCGGGGAATGTGCGCGAGCTTCAAAACGTGCTGGAGAGAGCGGCAATAGCCGCCATAGAGAAGCAAGGGGACCGGCCTACCGATGAGAACGTCATTGTCATCACCTCGGACTGCCTGCCGAAGGACGTGTTCGCGGGCGGGGAGCTGCTCCCGCTCCCGGGGCACGCATCACCACGGGCACTGACCGGGCCGTCGGCGCACGCGACGCCTGCGGCTGCGGCGCTCCCGGTTTCGCGGCCTCCGACTTCGCCGGCCCCATCCGCGGCATGGGCGGCGGTGGCGCCTCTAGCGTCCGCTGGGCTCGTCGGGCCCGCTAGGCCCGCGGAGCCCTCGGAGCCCCCGGAGGTCGCCGAGCTCGCTGAGCTCGCGGAGCGCCCGATTTCCCCGATCCCCGGCGGCGGCCGTGCAGAACCCATAGAGAGTATGCAGAGCATTGAACGCGACGCCATCCTCAAGGCCCTGGCCTATTGCAGCGGAAACGTCTCGAGGGCCGCCGCTACGCTCGGCATCGGCCGGAGCACTCTTCACAGGAAGCTCAAGAAGTACAACATAGTCCCGAATCGGCACAGTGTGCCACGTGGTGCTTCATAATGATACACATCATCAGAATCGGAGGAGTTGGTATCGGGCCGCTGACCGCGGGGACCCGGTCCTGGCGAAGCGTGGCCGCGCTTGGGGTGCCGACTCCGAGTGCGATACCGGAGGCCTTTCACCGCGCGTTTGCTCTGTGGAGCTCACTGCCGCTCGTAATGGTCCGCGAAGAACTGAGAGTCGTAACCGGCCCGCTGTCGCCGTTCATAGTCGTCAGAACGCTAAGGTAAGAGGCATCCCGCAGCCGCAGCGTCCCGTCGTGAATGCTGCGGTAAACGTGGCACAGCACTTGCATGTTTCGTGGTGGCGGCGAGGTGGGTTGAAGTGGAGCAATGCGCACATCTTTCCCTCACGCAACTGCCTGATGTCGCTAGACGGGTCCGTCACCACATCCTCTCGATGATCCACACGTCCGGAGCCGGCCACCCAGGCGGCTCTCTCTCATGCGTCGAGATCCTTGTTACCCTGTACTTCCGCGAGATGAGAATATCGCCCGGGAACCCTCATTGGCCCGAGCGCGACCGCTTCGTACTATCAAAGGGGCACGCAAGCGCGGCCCTGTACAGCGTCCTGGCCGAGAGAGGATTCTTTCCCGTGGACGAACTCCGCACCTTCGACGCCATCGACAGCAGGCTCCAGGGTCACGTGGACATGACGAAGACGCCAGGGGTAGACATGTCCACTGGCTCGCTCGGTCAAGGGCTTTCGGCCGCCTGTGGAATGGCGCTCGGAGCGAAGGTCAGCCACAAAGACTTTCGCGTGTACTGCCTCCTCGGGGACGGCGAGACGCAGGAAGGCCAGGTGTGGGAAGCGGCCATGTTTGCCGGCAACAAAGGTCTCGACAATCTCACGGCCATCGTCGATTACAACAAGGTCCAGCTTTGTGGGCCTGTTGCCCAGGTGATGCCGCTCGAGCCCTATACTGAGAAATGGCGGTCTTTCGGTTGGTCGGTGGTGGAGGTGGATGGCCACGATTTCGAGCAGCTCACGAGCGGTTTTCGACGCGCCCGGGAGACCGTCGGCGCGCCCACCGTGCTGGTGGCCCACACGGTGAAAGGCAAAGGCGTCTCGTTCATGGAAGGCCAGGCCAAATGGCATTCCAGGCCGATCGCCAAGGATGAATTCGAACGGGCACTTGGAGAGATCGGCTTCGTGCGGGGACAGGGCTCGTGCGGCCCAAGCCTGCTCAGCGGTGAAGTCGGAGGTGATGCACGATGAGCAGCGCCGTTTGCGAGTCCATCCGCGACGCGTTCGGCAGTGCCCTTGTCGAACTCGGGAGAAGCGACCCACGGGTCGTAGTACTGGATGCGGACCTCGCGGAACCGACCCGGACTAGCAGGTTTGGAAGGGAGTTTCCCGGACGGTTCATCGAGTGTGGGATCGCCGAGCAGAACATGGTGGGGGTGGCGGCAGGCCTCGCCACTACTGGATTTGTTCCTTTCGTCACAACGTTTTGCGTGTTCGCTAGCAAGCGGGTGTACGACCAGGTCAGTATCTCCGTGGCGTATCCGAGGCTCAACGTCAAAATGTGCGGCGCCTATACGGGCCTGTTCACGGGGAAGACCGGCGCGACGCATCAAGCCATCGAGGATCTGGCGCTCATGCGGGCGCTCCCAAACATGACCGTGATCGAGCCCGTTGACGCGAGGGAAGCAGCGCTTGCCACGAGGTACGCGGCGCAGATCCCGGGCCCCGTGTACCTCCGGATAGCGCGCGACGCCTACCCGGTGCTCCCCAGCCATATGGTGGGGCAGGCCGGCGCCTGGGGGGAAGGCGATGGCGACGCGAACGGTCGTCCACCGTTTATGAGGGCCAGGACCCTCGCGGACGGCCACGACGTGGCAATCATCGCGATGGGCACGATGGTTCACACCGCTCTAGCCGCACGCGAGGTGCTCCGTGAAAGAGGCGTGGTTGCAAGGGTTGTCGCGGTATCCTGCCTCAAACCCATCGATGAAGAGGGCATTGTCAAGGCCGCGACGGACACGGGAGCGGTCGTGACCGTCGAAAACCACAGCATTATCGGGGGTCTCGGTGGAGCGTGCGCGGAAGTGCTCGGCGAAAAGTACCCCGTTCCGCTGAAAAGGGTGGGCATCCGCGACGTGTTTGCCGAGTCAGGGGCAGATGCAGACCTCGCTCGCAAGTATCGGCTCACCGCCGATGACGTGGCCGAGGCCTGTCTAGAGGTCCTCGCTGCGAAAGAGAGCCGTGGTTGCGGTCGCAGTCGCGGCGCGGTGGCCGCGTCGACGACGGCGACGACCGGTTGAAGTCCGCGAAGTCGCCGCCGCGGTCGCCGGAATTGGCAGCTTCTGGGCAAGGTCAACGGTCCAACGCACGCCCACTTAGGGGACGACACGAGGAGGTAGGGAATGTTCGTGCGGGAGGTGGTCGCAGCGTAGAAGGCAAGAGCACACATGACATGGTGATGTCGCCAGTCTCACCGTGACGCGGTCGTCGGGTCAACACGTGAGGACGCCTGCTAATAGACGAGCGAGGAGGTTGCGAACGATGAGAAGGCTTCTGGGCATCTGCATACTCATTATGCTGGCTGTAGCTTTGTTCCCGCCGGTTACGCGCGCCGCCCAGCCAACCTATACTCTCCGCTTCAACCATGTCCTGGGCCCGAACCATCCGTACCATGCGGGATTCCAGAAGTGGGCCCAGCGAGTGGCCGAACGGACCAAGGGCGACCTTCAGATCCTCGTGTTCCATAGCGCTGCGCTGGGCGTCGAAGAGGACATCCTGGAGCAAATCCGCCAAGGCGTTCCGGTAGGCCAGAATACCGACGCGGCCCGGATGGGCAACTACGTTCCCGACATCGCCGTTCTGAACGCCCCCTACTTTGTGAACAGCATCGAGGATGTGGTCAAGCTCAGCCAGCTACCCACGGTCAAGAAGTGGATCGACGAGCTTGCGAAGAAGTACGGGTTCCAGGTGCTTTCGATCCAGTGGGTCCAGGGGTTCCGTCATTTCATGACCAATAAACCTATCCGGAAGCCCGAGGATCTGAAGGGCCTGCGAATAAGGACCGCCCCGGCCCCGATCTGGCAGGAGGGGGTCAGGGCTTTGGGTGCGACGCCTACCGCCATGGCCTTCGGCGAGATGTACACCGCCCTGCAGCAGGGTGCCATCGACGGGGTGGAACTGGTTTACGACAACATCATGGACGGAAGCCTGTACGAGGTTCTCAAGTATGTGGACGAGACCGGGCATTTCCTGCTCATCAACTTCATTGTAGTCAGCTCGGATTGGTTCAACAAGCTCCCCAAGGAGTATCAGAAGATACTCGTCGAGGAGTGCGACAGGGCGGGTCTCGAGACCTCCTACCTGATCCAGGAGAATACTGACAAGGTCAGGAAACAGGTTCAGGAGAAAGGTATGGTCATCATTAAGGACGTGGACATAAACGCCTTCAAGAAGGCCGGCGAGGCCGCATATCAAAAGATGAATCTCGTGGGAGTCAGGGACGCGATTTACAAGGAGCTCGGCAAGTAGGGAAGAGGTCCGCGGAGCAAATGGCCGGTTGAACCGGCGACCGGCCCCCGGTCCGCGCCCCGTGCCGGTGGCGGGCCGGGGGCTCGGCATAACGGGAAACGTCCGGGCAGGACCCGGCCTTCGCCGAGGGGGGATGTGTGTGTCCAGAGTGAGACGAGTTTACGACGCCATTTGCCGGGCCGAGGAGGCCATTGCCGGAATTCTCCTCGTGGCGATCCTCGTCCTCATATTCGGGGCCGCGGTGGCCAGGGGTGTCGGGCGCCCGCTCGCCTGGGGGATGGACATGGCCACCTTTCTCTTTGCATGGGCGGTCTTTTTCAGCGCCGACGCTGCCATGCGAGAAGACCGCCATGTCAATGTAGACCTCTTCGTCAGACGGCTGCCGAAGAAGGTTCAGTTCTGCATCAACATTCTAAACCATCTCATCATCGCGGCATTCCTAGTCTTCCTCATCGTGTACGGGGTTTGGATGTCTTATCTGACGAGATTCCGGACATTCCAGGGCATCCCGGGATTCAGTTACACCTGGGTCACGCTAAGCGTGCCTGTGGGCAGCGCGCTGCTTCTCATCACCACGGTACTCAAGATCGGACGAATCGTCGCAGACCATCGCCGCACGGCCGCCTCCGCAAGCTCCGGAGCGGACGACACCCGCGCTCTTGAGGCTTAGCGCTGCCTAAGGGGAGGGACACATATGACGTGGGTCTTGATCGTGTTTGTGGCATTACTCATTCTAGGGATGCCCGTGGTCTTTGCCATAGGCATTTCCGGATTCATCTTCTTTCTCCAGCAGCCGAGCCTGCCTCTCACAATGCCGGTGCAGCGTATCCTCTCCGAGACGCAGAATTTCGCGCTGCTCGCCATTCCCATGTTCATCTTCGCTGGCAACCTCATGAACGAGACCGGCATCACGAAACGGCTGGTCAAGTTCGCCACAACGTTGGCCGGACACATGTACGGTAGCCTCGCGCAGGTGAGCGTGGTGTTGAGCACGCTAATGGGCGGAGTGTGCGGCTCGGCCATCGCGGACGCCTCCATGGAAGCCCGCATCCTCGGCCCGACGATGACGAGCCGGGGCTACTCGCGGGCGTATTCGGCGGCCGTTCACGGCTTCACAGCGCTCATCACGATCGCCATCCCGCCCAGCATCGGCCTGGTGCTCTATGGGACCATCGGAGAGGTCTCCATCGGGCGCCTGCTCGCAGGCGGGATAGGACCGGGTCTTCTGATGTCAGTCTTTCTCGCCACCGCGGTGGCAATTACCGCCCGCCGCAGGAAATACATGCCCGAGAGGCCGAAAATGGCCCCCCTCGGCGAGATCCTGCCGACTTTCGCGCATACGCTATGGGCCATTCTCTTCCCGTTCCTGCTTCTCGTGACTCTCCGCTTCGGGCTGCTCGTCCCGTCGGAGGCCGGGGCCGCGGCGGCCGTGTACGCGATGGTGGTCGGGCTGGTCGCGTACCGCGAGATGACGTGGGAGGGGTTCAAGCGCGCGGTAAGGCTGACCATCATGGACGTCGGCATGGTGATGTTCCTCATCGCGCTTTCTTCGCTCATCAGCTACGCGATGACCTGGGAGATGGTGCCCCAGGCGCTCTCTCAGCTCTTACTGGGCATCAGCCGCAACCCGAAGATCGTCATCGGCATCATCGTTCTCTTCTTGTTGTTTCTCGGCATGTTCGTCGACTCCACCGTCATGATCCTGCTCCTCACGTCCATTCTCGTGCCTGTCATAAAGGGAGTGGGCGTCGATCCCGTGTACTTCGGAGTACTCATGGTGATAAGCTGCGCCTTCGGGTTGCTCACCCCGCCGGTGGGTTTGGCGATGTACTCCGTATGCTCCATCATGGAGTGTTCCGTGGAGGACTTCGTGAGGGAGGGATGGCCGTTCGCACTGGCGGTGCTCCTGGTGATACTTGCCATGTACCTCTTTCCGCCGCTGGTGACGTTCATCCCCAACGCGATATTCGGTTAGCATGGAGGCACGATGCGGAGGTAAGACATGATGGAGAAGGGTATAGCTATCGTTACCGGGGGTGTGGCCGGCATCGGTCGCGCCATCACTATGGCTTTGGCTGAAGAAGGCTATCTTGTGGTGGCGTGCGACGTTAACGTCGAGCGAGGGCGGGCTCTGGAAGCCGAGCGCCCGGGGCGGGTGGCGTTTCAGCAGTGCAACGTTGCTGAAGAGAGTGACGTGGAACGGGTCGTGCGCGACACTTGCGCGGCATACGAGAGGATAGACGCGCTCGTCAACAACGCTGGCATCATCAGGCGGCGAATGGGCGAGGAAATCAAGACGGCTGATTGGGACGCGGTCTTTGCCGTGAACGTGCGCGGCGCTTTCCTTTTCTGCAAACACGTGGCGGACGTCATGAAGCGCCAGAGAAAGGGCAAGATCGTCAACGTCTCGTCGGTCGCAGGCAAGATGGGCGACATCACATCCGCGCCGGGTTACGGCCCATCCAAGGCCGCCCTCGATGCGTTGACGAAGACCTTCGCAAGGGAAATGGCGCCATACGGCGTGACCGTCAACGGCGTGGCCCCGCACGCCATCGCAACGGAGATGAGCGCCGAGTGGTCAGAAGAAAAGAGGAAGAGCATCGTCCAGGCCATTCCCCTAGGGCGACTCGGAAAGCCCGAGGAAGTCGCGGCAGTGGTACGGTTTCTCCTGTCACCGGGAGCCGACTTCATCACCGGTGAGATAATCGACGTGAACGGGGGCTTTCTCATGGACTAGCGCGATCTCGCCTCTGAGTTCGCGAGGACAAGCACCCATCCTGTGGAATGGGTTTGTATCTTCTTGAGATCGATCCCTGGACAAGTTTCCAATAGGCCGAGGAGTGTCTCGTCCCTCATCACGATGAACGCGGGCCCTTGTGCCACGAGGTCGCGAAGTTCGCTCGGATCTCCGAGGAAGGGCACGGATCGGCCCGCGTAATGCTCGTAAACGACCCTCTCGGCCTCGCCTGGGACCCCGTACGGGAGCATGCCGCTGGTCCTGTACCATGCGAGTTGCGTGTCCGGCTGAAGCACGGACCTGGTCGCGAGGCCGAAGGAACGCCACGGCGAGACCTGGTCCCACTTATAGCTCACGCTTGCGAAAAGTGTACTATAGCTCGCCACAGCAAGGATGACCATCGACACGATGGCAAGGCGCTCACGGCGCCATAGCGCGGCCACAGTGAAGGCGGCGAAAGCCACGGTGGACATCAGCAGGAACGGTAGGACGAGGCCTCTATATGGTCTCATGGTGGCGTCCAGCGACTCGAAAAGAAGATACGCGTCGATCGCAACGAACACGGCGGTTATCACCGCGCCGAGCGCAGCTGACACCGCAAAGCGTTTGCCCTCCTGCAACTTGCGCGTCACACTGACAGCGGTCAGCATGGATAATGGTGGCAGCACGGGAAGAAGGTACCGGATCACACGCCAGGCGCTCACGTGGGGCACAAAGAAGGCAACGAGGCACCATAGCGATGAGAAGAGAAGGCCGTCCACCTCGCGCGTACGCCGCGCCCGGCGGGCGCTCCGTAGCCCGTCTATGCCGGTGGCCACGGCGTCCGGGAGGAATACCACCCACGGAACCGTCGCGAGGAGCAATTGAGGCAGGTACGTGACGCTCAGCCATGAGAGCGGCCTCCCGCCCGGCGCCTGCAGGAATGCCAAGTTGCGCCTACCGAAGAAAAGGTCGAGGAAGGGACGGCCTAGATGCAGGTATTCATAGATGTACCACGTCCCGCCTACGACAGCGAAGATGGCTAAGCCAAATGAGGTGCGCCACAGCGCGGACCGCCATGAGCCGAACAGGGTCGCGATCCGGAAGTCGTCCCTCCCGAGCATTCGGACGGCAATCACGCATGCCAGAACCACGCCCGCCGGGATGACCAAGGCAATATGCCATCGATTCATAAACGACAGCGAGAGAGCCAGCCAGGCAAGGTAGTAAGCGGCTGCACTGTGAGTCTGCCAGAAGAGCGCGAAAGCATAGAAGAAGAGGGCATATGTGAACAGGTTCAGGATGTCCTGCTGCACCACCATCGTGCAGTAAGCGAAGAGCAAGCTCGTGCCGAGGATCAATGTGGCAAGCAGGCATTGCTCGCGAGCGAAAAACCGCCGTCCGGACAAGTAGGTAAGGACAAGGATCCCGATGGACAATCCTACCTGCCACAAACGCGTCGACCAGTCGGATTCACCCCAAAGACGGTACGATAAGGCTATCGGCCATATTGACAACGGCGGCTTATCCAGCAGGCCGCCTCCTGAGCCTCGTATGGTCATCCAGTCCCCGGAGTTAACCACACCGCGCGCAGCACCGGTGTAGTACGCCGTATCCGCATCTGTGACCGGGAGGTTGAGCCACGGGAGGTACATGATCGCTCCAAAGGCTAGTACGAGGAGCATGTCTGCGGCGGCGGTCTTCCTCGAATTTCCGTTCATGTTCGTCCACCCCTTGCGCGCCTCGCCTGAGTGATAGTAAGCGACAGTGAGCAGCAGTGAGCAACAAACGAGTCATAGTCGACCACAACGAGCGACAGCGAGCAACAGCGAGTGAAGGCGAGTGAAAGTACACGAAGGCGGTGGAGGCGAAGCATCGATTCCGGCCGTTCGGCACGTAGCCAATGACCCTTTGAACCTATTGACCGCGCAACCGCCTGCGTCGCTTCCGGCGCCCGAGTCTACCGCCGAAGGCTCCCGTCGCTCGCAGCACCCGAGCTCACCGCCGAAAGCTCCCGTCGCTCAAGACCGTGCTGACACCACAGGAGAAAGGCTGCACCAATAAGGACCACGAGGTAATACGAAAGCGCCCGATCCAGAAGCACCGCCCCCCGTTCCACTCCCGTCGCAGCCTCCCCAATGACAAAAAGCCTAACGAAAGCAGCTTGGAAGGACTCTGTGACACCAATCCCGCCGGGTATAAAGGACGCGACCGCCACAAGGATCGAGGCCATATATCCTATCGTGAGGCCCCACGGTGCCACCGTCAGACCCACACTCCGGAAAACGCAGTAGAACCTTACTACCTCAGCCCCAAGCGAAAGCAGGGACAGGCCCAAGAGCGGCCAGAAGTTCTCGCGTCGACACCACGCGAGCAAGCTCGTTCCAGAGCCCGCCATCACACTCTGTATCGGAGTCTCAAAACGCGGCGGGATCGGCAATGCCTCCACGACGCGCTTGACCCCGCGCAAGAACGCACCTGGAAATGCCAAGGCGGCGGCAAGAAACACCAGAAGCGCCGTCGCCAACCCGGCCAGCACGCGAACAGCCGGGCCAACAGCAAGAGGTCGGATGGCGAGGGCGATCAAGAACAGGTCGACCCGCCCCACGCCCTGCCGTAAAGCCGGCCAGTCTAGGGTCATCAAGAAGTACACGAGCGCCGCGAGCCCGATGGCGTGCAGCGCGTAACGCGTGGGGTTTCTCATTCTCCGCCTCATCTCCCGGTCGCCCCTGGGGCACGCCTCCGAGCGGCGGCCACCCGAACCATCATCCGGAAGTAATCCAAGATCGTTCGCGCGACCCTCATCTTGCTTTGACCGCGCTTTTGATCATACCGAAGGACCAGCGGCACCTCCCGCGCCTTCACCCCGACGCTACGAAGCTTCAAGAGCAGCTCCGCAGTTGCGCTGAACGTGGTGGACTCAATGAGGCGCGGACCGTACGCTCCAGCAACGCGTCGCAAGGCCTCGGCCCGGTACGCCCTGAAGCCGGAAGTATAGTCAGTGACTCCCGGGATATTGAAGAACGCCTTCAGCATTAGATTGACGGTCCGGCTCATGACGCGCCTTGACAACGAGAGGCCGATCTCCTGCCCTCCCCTCTGATAACGGGATGCGATGACTATGTCGGCATCATGAGGAGGCTGAAGGTTACCGAGCATTTGCGGGACAAGGCCTGGTTCATGCGTGTTGTCTGCGTCCATTGTCACGAGGACGTCCGTCTCGTTGGAGGCCGCTGCCAGGAAAGCCGCGATCCCATCCCGAAGCGATGCCGGAAGCCCTTGGTTGGTCTCGTGGGTGACCACGTCGATAGGCATGAGGCCATCTCTTTCACGTATCCTTTCCATAGTAGCATCAGTGCAGCCGTCGTTCACGACTAACACCCGGTACCGGGGAAGCTGCCCACTGAGCGCACGTATCTTGTCCAATAGGGCGCCTATGTTCCCTTCTTCGTTGTAAGCGGGCAGCAAGAAATACAGCAACCCTAGTCACCTTTCCTGGCCTGGCAAACCTCGTGGGTGGATCGCCGGCACCATCGCTTGGGCTAGAGCCTGGCGCCGCCCTGGGCCTCGCTTCTTTTGAACAACCAGCGTCCGGAACATGTTGCCCCGGCTGACATCCTGCCGTCTCTTCGAGCATACCACAGGAGCGGTTCGGCTGGAAGGCCGTAGTGGACATCCTATGTATGGCTGGGACAAACTCGGGCGCACTCTCATGTGAGACGCTGCCGTGGTTTCGGTCGGATGCATTTCTGGAAACGGGGTGCAGGCTGCCCGGAGCGCCGGGCGCCAGATCAAGCGGAGTCGAACGAGGCGAGAGTAAGGCAAGCTGAAACGGAATACGATGAGATGAGATGAGGTTGATCAAGTGGGTAGATTGACACTCCCGCGGCAGGGAAAGGCGCATCTGTGGAGAAGTTTTTGTACTCTGGCGATGGCGCTGCCAGATATGAGTCATCTGGGTGCGGCGCCATAGGTTTTGATTTGTTCCTTCGAACGAAGGTGTCAAGGTGCCTGCGCCCGCACGACGCGGCGCGGAGGCTTTGGCCGTTCTCGCACGCCAGATTCGAAAGAGCCGCACGGCAAACGCCCCGTCCCTGGAGAGCAAGGCCAAAAGCCTTGAAGGGGGCGAGCATGGCCCCTAGCCCCGGCGTCCCATGCCAAGCTGAGCGTTGGGCAAGCCCGTGACCCATGGCGGTTGTCCGGGCTCCCTATCTTATCATTGAGGAGAATCTGTAGATCGATGGATTCAGGCTCGACCGATTTCACTCAAGGCAGCATACCGCGGCACCTCATAACGTTCTCCATACCGTTACTCCTTGGAAACTTCCTCCAGGCGGCATACAACACGGTTGACAGCTTTTGGGTCGGTAGGTATCTTGGTCCCCAGGCGCTCGCCGCCGTATCGGTAAGTTCGCCCGTCATTTTCTCCCTGATCTCACTGGTCCTCGGCCTCACCGTGGCGGTCACGGTGTTGGTAGCGCAGCTTTACGGAGCAGGCGACCATGCGAGAATGCGCCACGTGGTCACGAATTCCCTGGTATTCTTGACAGAGATCGGGATAATCTTGTCGATCATCGGTGTCCTTAGCAAGGACGCCCTCTTGCGGCTCATAAACGTCCCCACGGACGTCTTCAAGCCCGCCTCCGACTACCTTGTGATCTTCCTGGCAGGACTGGTGGGTATGTTCCTGTACAATGCCGCGAGCGCCATACTGAGGGGCCTGGGCGATTCGAGGACGCCCCTCCGTTTCCTCGCGTACGCTACGGTCACGAACATAATCCTGGACCCGATCTTCATCCTGGGCGCGGGTCCGATCCCGCGCATGGAAGCGGCGGGCGCCGCGCTTGCAACCATACTTGCGCAGGCTTTTTCCGCGGTTATCGCCCTCATTCACTTGCACAAGGTCTCTGGGCTGCTGAGGATCGAACATGATTGGTGGCGATTGGACTTGCCGCTTCTAGGCCTTGTCACCCGAATCGGCCTCCCTGCGGGGGTCCAACAGACGCTAGTCTCGCTGAGCGGCCTCGCGGTCAACTCAATAGTAAACCGCTTCGGAAGCATAGCCATGGCTGGCTACGGAGCCGGGCTCAGACTTGACCAGTTTGCGTTCATGCCCGCCATGAGCAGCGGGATCGCGGTGACGTCCCTGGTGGGACAGAACCTCGGCGCGGGACGGGACGACAGGGTATCCGAGAGCGTGCGCTGGGGGGTTATCCTCGGTGGGGGCATCACTGCGGTGATGTCCGTCGCTGTGCTGGCCGGTTCCGCGAGCCTCATCTCGGTGTTTACGAAGAACGCCGATGTTATCTCGATAGGCGCAGAGTACCTCAGGTACGCAGCTTTGTCCTACATACCCTATGCCCTCATGTTCACCCTGTCCGGGGTGCTCCGGGGAGCTGGAGATACAGTTGCAAGCATGCTGTCGACCTTGATCTCTCTGTGGCTTGTGAGAGTCCCCACGGCCGCCATGCTGTCTCGGCTCCCGGGCCTCGGGCTACGAGGTGTGTGGGTCGCCATCGTTGCAGGACCAGTCTCAGGGACCGTCATCAATTTCGTATACTACCGAACCGGCCTGTGGAAGAGGCGCGTCGTGGTACGCCGGCAAGACGGGTGATGTGGGGAACGGATGAGGAGGGGACTTGTGATGTGCGTCATGCGACCGGCCACAAGGTTGCTCTGCGGAACGCGTCAGGGCGGGCGCGTGATGTGTGTCACCCGATCCGGGTCGTAAGGTGCTGTGCGGAACACTTCGTGGGGGACGGTTGCCGTAGGTAACGAATGGAGTGCCTGGGGTGACGCTGGTCACGGATTAGGCGGGAAGCATGACGGGTGGCACTCGGCGGGAGGGACGTGTGACGGAGGGAACGCGCAAGGCTGGAAGGATGATGTCCGTCATCTATAGGCTCTTGATACGTAAGGTCCAGAACGCAATGCCCCTCACGAGTGACGCGCGTCACCTTTGCTGTGAAGCGCGAACCGCCCCATGCCGTATCCCGCAATAACGCGGGGAGCGCGCCATCTATGGTCGCGAGAGAAGACGCGAGCTCACGGCCTCTTCCTAAGTGGGGGTACTAAGTGGGGGTACAGAGGAGAGCCCAACGGCCTTGCGCACGCTCGCGCAGGCAGCCTCGATGGGTACCCAGGCTCCTGCAACAGGGCTCGCGTTGTCCTGAGGTTGTCTTGAGGGCCGGAGGGTCAGGACTCTATTCCCCACGCGTGTTAGGCTCTCGCCTATCCCGGCGCGTCATATAGCTCTGGCTCCGTAGCTCCTTCAAAAAGGTGGCTTGGGACGGCGTGGGCGCAGCATTGTCCGATAGAGAGGCATGGGTCCCGCGCGTCTTGAGGCGTTTCCTTTCCTCCTCAATCTCATCCACTTGTCGAACCAAGTTCCTGAGGTTTTCGATCTCCTCTTTGACCTCGGCATCGCCGGCGCCGTGCCCGTCGCGGGTTAGGTTCTCCAGAGCTTGCAGCCTATGTTGCAGAATCGCCTTGCTTTCGTTCAACTCGCCTTCCCTGGACTTCTCAACAGCTTTGTCTTTGGCCAGAGCGGTTTTCACGAGTTCCACCCGCTTCACCACTTCATACCTGGGCTTGTACGCCTCAGGCGGACCATAGCCGGCACTTAGCCGGGCCTTGACCGAGACGCTCACTTCGGCCAGCGCCTGCCCAGCATCTACATATTTCAGGGACACCTCCAAGACCTCGTGCTCGCCCTCCGGCAGCGGAGGATGCCAGACCTCGAGCACGAGGCGCTTGACCTCGTCCTCGTACATATCGGGCAGGTGCAGGACCGCGCCGTCGGGGGCCGGCTCGGGCTCATACCCGAGCACGCCAGCGAGCTTGCACCCGAATCCAACCGTTGCCTTTACCTTCACCGCTTGAGCCACGACTGAGAGCAGGCCCGTGAGCTCTTGCCGGAACACGCTAGGGATCTCGTCAATGTTCTTGACATAGTAGAAATTGCCGTGCCCAGCTTCGGCGAGCGCGATCAGGAGGTCTTCATCGAATGCGCTACCAACCCCTACCGCCGAGACTGATATGCCTTTTTTCTCGATGGCGCGGACTTTGGCGCCGAGGAGGGTGGGGTCGGTGACGCCGACGTTTGCCATGCCGTCGGTCAGGAGCACTACGCGGTTTACCTGGCCGGCGCGGTTTTCTTTCAGCACTTCCTCATATCCGCGAAGGAGCCCTCCGGAGAGATTTGTGGACGAACCGCTTTGGATGTTCCTTATCGCGGCCTTGAGCTGGTCCTTGAATTGAACCTCCTGGGAAGGACAGAGGAGCTCGACATCGCTATCGAAGGTCACCAGGGAGAACTTGTCCCTCGCGCTTAGCTGGTCGACCACAAAGCAGGCGGCCTCTTTCACGTATTCGAGGGGCTCCCCGCTCATGGAGCCGCTACGGTCCAAAACCAGGCCGATGTTGAGCGGCAGACGCGCACGGCCCCCGCCTCCGTGAACTGCCTCCTTGGCGTTCGGGCTGAGGCCAGTCAACGTCACGAGCGCCCAAAAGACACCAGGCTCCCCAACAGGCAACAGGGCGTGGCTCAGAAGAATCTCCATGCGCACTGAATCGTTTCGACCAGCAGCTGCGCCATCCTTATCATTCAGTGCGCCGCCACTCGATACGCCATCATTCGCCGCGCAATCATTCGGACGATCGTCTTTCCGGATGCCACCCGTGTTTTTGGAACCGCCGTCCGCACTCATCCTCAAGCCCTCCTCAGGTGATGCTCGCGCGCGATTCCCGGAGGGATCGCGTGTGCTGTCTTCTCGCTATTCGGCGCGGTCCCTTCCATGCCTCCCATGTTCTACTCGCACTTCGCCAACCCGAAGTCTACACAAGCCGCCATCCGTCTACGTCCTTGATGAACGCAAGTCGATGTTCACGGAGCACATCCGCGGTCTCGCGCGGCCCGCATTTGTCCGCACGATAGGCGCAAATGGCCTTCATCCGGGACCTGCGTATAACGTTGTCCACGCGGTTCTCGTAACTCACAAATCTCGCCCAGTCCTTGGGCTCGAGCCAACCCGTGTCCCCAGAGAACCTCATGCCATCGAACCCCCTGGACAGGGCCTGGTTAAGCTTGCCTGCCCACGCTTCTATGACGCTGTCCGCGTTGAACGCGCCGCCTCTCATGTACCATTCTGAAGAGGAGAGAATCTCGATTTGTCCCTTCTTGAGGTAACCTTCCAGCCCAGGAACCGCCTGGGCCAGCGCCTCCCTTGCCATAACCCGACCAAACGGTTCACAGGTGACCCACAGGCAGAACTCGTTATGCTCCAACCCTGCCCTGAAGTAAGGGACGAGAACGTCTACGAGATCCTGACTGCCAGAGTAGAACTGACAAAGATGCATGCCCCACGGAAGGAGCCTCATGGCATTGGCTCCGGACCTCCTGAACTCATCCTGCAGGCGATACCGCAAGGATCTGGCGGAGCCTCGATAAGCTTCCACAACAGGACTTCCGTAGGCTTGAATGGAAAGCCCCGCGGAGAGTTGTGGCGGAAACGGCCCCGAGCGCTCGCCGGCTGGGCTCTTGCGGCGCCCTACGAATTCCGCGATGAGGACGTCGAGCCTTGTGCTCAAGGCCTGAACCGCCGCAGTCTGGAAATTCAGGTGGTTCCTCTGGACGGCACGATTGAGTTCCTTGCGAAGTTCCTCGATCTCTGCGGTGAGTTGGGCGAGCGCCGTATCTCTTGCATCCTTCATCAATGTATCAGTCATTACCGTGCGTCTTCCCTTGGTCGCGTTCTCTGCTCGTCCTCTTGGCCTGTCCGTGACTCTGTGCCTGTTTCTCGTGCGGCTCCAGGTTCCTTGCCGCGCCTAGCCATGTTTCGGCCTTGGATTCGAGTGGAACACATGCCGCCTCAACGCCTGACAGCCTTTTAGGCACTACCCCCTTTCCCGGGACACCCACTGCACCGGTTTGCGCGAGGTGATACGGCAGTAGAGCATCGCAGCGTACGACCCGGGTTCATGCGCTTTTGGTGTCGAAGAGCGCTGAAGCACGACGGGTCCTGACGGCGGCGGCTAACATGAATCGACCCACGTTAGCGGTAATCTTCGCCACGAGTCGATGCAATCCTTCCGAAGAGGATCAAGGAGAGACGGTTTTTGTCCCCGCCGTGCGGTCGTGCGGTCGGAGGCCAGGTTGCCCTGCCCGCACCGCAGGTCATTTCTGCGAGACGTACGGCTTGCCGTCGGCCTCCGGGGCCTCGGCCCTCCCAACGAACCCTGCCAGCGCCAGGAGAGCAAGCACGTACGGCAACGCGAGGAAGGCCTCCTTCGGGATCGCAGCAGCGAGATTGAGCTGCAGCGCGATCTGAACGGCGTCCGCAAGCCCGAAGAAGAGCGCTGCCAGGAAGGCACCCACCGGGTTCCACTTCCCGAATATCATCGCCACAAGGCCGAGGTATCCCCGGCCAGCGCTCATGTCTTGCTGAAAGAACCCCAATACGTCCAGCACGAGATAGGCACCAGCGAGACCGGCCAGAGCGCCGCTGGCCACAACGCTCACGTACCGCACCCGATGCACCGGAATCCCCACGCTCTCCGCAGCATCGGGCCGCTCGCCGACGCTCCGCACGCGAAGCCCCATGGGGGTCTGCTGGTAGAAATAAAGCAGCGCAAAAGGAAGGGCTAGCGCAAAGACGTCTATCACGGTCATGTTCATGAGGATCGGGCCAACACCTGGAAGTTGAGCTATCCCGACGGGGAAGAGCTTCGGAATGGTTGGCACGGCTGGCGATGTGCCGGCATGCCGGAAGATCACTTTCAAGAGAAAGCTCGTGCCCCCAGCCGCCACGACGTTGATTCCAGTCGCGCTGATGATTTGGTCCGCCGCCCATGTCACGCTTGCATACGCATGCACGAGCCCGAGCACCGCGCCCACCGCCACCCCACACAGCAAGCCCAACCAGACATTGCCGCAAACGCTGGCGCCGATCATGCTCGCGAACGCACCGGACAGCATCATTCCTTCCAAAGCGAGGTTGACCACGCCGGAGCGTTCTGATACGAGGCCCGCTTCTGCGGCGAGTATCAACGGCACAGACGCCTGAATGGCGGAAGCGAGCACCCAGGATATCATCGGACTCGACCCTCCCTCAGCAGCTTGACGCGATACAGCCTCTCGAATGCGAGGAACAGCACCGTCAAACCTTCAACCACAAGTGCCAAGGCTTTCGGCGTGCCGAAACGCACCGTCATCTCTAGCACACCCGTCCGCAGGGCGCCGAACAAGAAACCTGCGAAGATCGTGCCCAGGGGATGGGCCATGCCCACCAATGCCACCGCGATGCTGTCAAAGCCAAGCCCGGGCGAGAATTGATCGAAGAACCTGTGGTCCACGCCCAGCACCTGAATCGCCCCGGCCATGCCGGCCACGGCTCCGCTCAAGAACATGGAGAGATACACCACCTGGGACACGGGGATGCCGGCATACGCGGCTGCGATCCTGTTCTCGCCAATAGACCTCACGTGGAATCCGAACACCGTGCGGTAAATGAGGAACCACAGGAGCACGCCGAGTACCACCGCGATCACCACACCCATGTGCAGCCTGGTGCCTCGCACGAGCACGGGGAGAACGGCAGTGTCCGCGATTGGCCGGGTGGCTGGAACCACCCCTGGCGCGCGCAGGGGATTGACGACCATATAATGAACCGCTAACGACGCGACGTAATAGACCATCAGGGTAGTGATGACTTCGTTTACGCCCCTCGATACCTTCAGCCACGCTGGCACCAATGTGAGCATGCCGCCGATGAGCGCGCCCGCCCCCATCGCGACCAGCGCGTGGAGGCCGGCGGGCAGATGCCAGGCCGCGGCAACATACGCGGCGGCCAATCCGCCAGCGTATATCTGCCCCTCGACCCCGATGTTGAAGAGGCCGGCCTTGAACGCCACCGACACTCCAAGCGCAGCGACAAGAAGCGGCGTTGCTTTTACGAGCATCTCAGAGAAGTTTGAGAAGCTGCCGAAGGATCCGGCCGCGAAAGCCCGTCCGAAGGCGCCCGGCGGCTCCCCCATCGCCCACAGTATCAGAGTGGTAACGATGATGGATCCCCCCACCGCAATCGCTGGAGTCACGACCTTGCTCGAGAATCTCATGCTACGCCCTCCCGGTCACCCAATCCGGTCATGAGCAGCCCCAGACGTTCCTTCGTTACCTTGCCGTCGTTGCACATCGTAGCAACGACCCTGCCGTCGTACATGACTGCGATCCTGTCACTCAGGCCGAGTATCTCGTCCAAATCGAAAGAGATCAATAGGACGCCCGCTCCGGCATCGCGCTTTTCAACGATCTTTGAATGGACGAAGGCGGTGGATCCCACGTCCAAACCTCGCGTGGGCTGCGCTGCCACAACAAGCCGCAACGTCGAGGATAGCTCCCGGGCGAGGATCATTTTCTGTTGGTTGCCCCCGGAAAACGACGATGCGGGAGCATACACGTTAGCAGGTATGAGATTGAACGTGCGGGCCAACTCCTTGGCCCTAGACAGAGCGGCCGATATATTAAGGAAGCCGCCCCGTTGGATTCGCGTATCACTCGTCTCATACCCGAGCATCATGTTTTCCCAAGCGGGGAAGCCGAGCAGTAACCCCTTCTCGTGCCTGTCGTCGGGGATTAAAGCAACCCCCAGGTCCCTTATGCTTCGGGGGGACATCCGCGTGACATCTCGGCCGAGGATGCTTACCTCGCCAGCATTCGGACGCAGGAGGCCTAGAATCACGTCGACCAGTTCCGCTTGGCCATTCCCCTCAACACCGGCGATGCCAAGGATCTCGCCCGACCGCAACTCAAGTGTCGCTCCTTTGAGCACCTCCGCCTCTGAGCTAGCGGCCCGGGCCCTCAGACCCGTGATCCTTAGGATCACGTCTCCAGCCTGCCGGTCGTGCCTGGATAGGCGAGCGCTGCTAGCTTCCCCACCGGCCGCAGCGGAGCCAGGCGCGACGGAGCCACGCTCTGACGAGCCAGCCGCTGCTGCTGAACCAATCGCTCCAGAGCCACCGACTGCAGGCCCAGCTGTTACAGAGCGTGCCGCCCCGGAGCGAGCCGTGCCGAAATCGGGTGATCCGGACCCTGTGATCATCTCGCCAAGAGCCTGCACGTCCACTTGCCCCCGGCTTACGGTGCCCACGACCCTGCCCTCGGCGAGCACGGTTATCCGGTCGGCTATCTCGATGACCTCAGGCAGTTTGTGGGACACGAACACGACGGACTTGCCTGCGCGGCAGAGCAGCCTTATGACACTAAAAAGGTTGTCCACCTCACCCGGCGACAGAACGGCGGTTGGCTCGTCGAGGATGATGACGTCAGCCTTTCTATACATGACCTTGATGATCTCAACCCGCTGCTTCTCGCCGATGGATAGGTTCTTCACGATCGCGTCGGGATCTACAGCCAACCCGTACTGGTGCGACAGATCCTTCACCCACGCGCGGATCGCCGCACGGTCGATGTTCAGGCCCCGGCGCGGCTCTGCGCCAAGCGCTATGTTCTCGGCCACGGTGAACCTGGGTATCAGCATGAGGTGCTGGTGAACCATGCCGATCCCAAGCCTGTATGCGTCCACCGGCCCCCGCATGGATACCTCCTGACCTCTGACCAGTATTGATCCTGAATCAGGAGCTAAGAGACCCGCAAGGATCTTCATCAGCGTGGTCTTGCCGGCACCGTTTTCGCCCACCACCGCGTGGACCTCCCCGGGGAGGAGGTCGAACGAGACTTGGTCGTTCGCCACCACGCCCCCGGGGTACCTCTTGGTAATATCAATAGCTGCCAGGACATGCTCCATGCTCGTGCACCGCACAAGACACCGGCTAGAAGGCCGGTGCTTTGAACTTGGCCAGTTCGTCGAGGCTGGTCGGCACCTTGAACTTCCCGTCGCGCAGCGCGTTGCTGTACTTCTCAAGCTCAGCCATAACTTGGGCTGGCACCTTGGACTTCGTGTACCTCATCTCGCTCAGCCCTATGCCGCCTTCCTTTATGCCAAGAGAAACGACTCCTGAAGTGAACCTGCCGCGCACGGTATCCTCGATGGCAGCGAAGCACGCAGTATCCACTCTTTTTATCATGCTCGTGAGAACCTTCCCCGGCGCCAGGCTGTCCTGATCCATGTCCACGCCCACGGCATAGAACCCATCGGGCCGAGCCTTGACAGCGTCTATCACTCCGAGACCGCTCTCCCCGGCGGCCTGGTACACTATATCCGCGCCACTGTTATACATCATGTCGGCGATCTGTTTCCCCTTGGCGGGGTCTGTGAACGAGCCAACATAGGCCGCACTTACCTTGACCTTGGGACTAGCCGTCATCACGCCCGCCCGGAATCCGGCCTCAAACTTCCTAATGAGTGGCGAATCCATTCCGCCAACGAAACCTACTTTCCCAGTCTTGGTCATCTTGCCCGCGAGGAACCCGACTAGGAAGGAGCCCTCCTCCTCCCGGAATACGTAACAGCGCAAGTTGCCGGGTATCGTGTCCGGAACTGAGTCTATGAGAGCGAACTTGGCGCCAGGGAACTCAGAAGCCGCTTTGACGATCGCATCGGTCAGCAGGAAACCTACTCCCACAACTACGTTGTGTCCCTCGCTGGCCAGCTTCTTGAGATTGACCTCATAATCCGCCTGCTCTCTCGATTCCACGAGGGTTACGTCGACTCCCAGTGAGGACTGAGCCTTCTTGAAACCCTCCCAGGCGATGTCGTTGAATCCATGTCCGGAAAGCCCGGTCAGGTCTGTAACCATACCAGCCTTCGCAGGCGCCGCCGCTGCAGCTGCCGCACCGGCCAACACATCGACCCCGGCCCCTTGCGGGATGCCGAGCGCCGCCAGAAGCAGAACACCGACGAGGCACACGCAGGCTCTTCGATTTGATCTCATCTTTCATCCCCCCGAAGGTTCATAAGTCAGGAAGAAGCGCAGAAGAGGTCCTGTTAGAACTGCTGCTATCAGTGTTCCGATACCTACCTCCCCTTTTAGAAGAAATCCCACACACACCGATAGGAAGTCCGTGGCTATTCGCGCTGACCCAATATCCATCTTCAGAAGCTTGCCGACGGTGAACGCCCACCCGTCAAGCGGTCCTCGCCCCATGTTTGCCCGGGCGTATGCCGCTATACCGCCCGCCATGAGGACTATGCCGCCCAGCAGCAGCGCGAGCCTGAATGCCAGCGAGCCGCCCCGAACGGCGACAAGCGGCATAAAGAAGTCAATGGACCATCCCACCAAGATCACGTTGAAGAGGGTGCCAAGGCCCGGGACCTCGCCGCCCAGAAGGTAGTTTACTACCACGAGAACGGCGGTTGTCAGCTGGGAAATGCGCCCAAGGCTGAGGCCCGTGACGTTTTGGCATCCCTGCATGAAAACGGTCCACGGGTCGACACCCAGTTTGGCGTTGACTATCATCGCAACGCCGAGCCCGATGACGGGTTGAGACACAATCACCACCGTCACAGCCCGTTTCATGCCCCGCTCCCCCGCCACACCTGGGAACGCGGGATCCGTTCGCGGCGAAGAACCTCCCGCGCGCGCTCCACTACATCGCCAACATTCAACGCGGTGTGGTTGCCCCTTGAGACCACGATCTTGCCATCAACCATAACAAGCTCAATGTCTCGTGTAGACGCGGCGAAGATTATGTTGGAAAGCAAGGCGTGACAGTCGGTCGCTGCCAGGCGCGGGGAATCTACATTGAACCCGACCAAGTCGGCAAGACAACCCTCGGACAGGTCGCCAAGGTCCACCCACCCGGCTGCCCGAGCGCCGTTTCGCGTGAGCATATCCATGACATCGTGCGGACTGAGCACGGACGCGTCGCCCATCGTGAGCCTCTGCAACATCGCAGCGAACCTGCCCTCGACCAACATGTCGTAGGCTCCGCTGCTTGCCGCACCGTCCCCTCCGAGGGCTACTGGGATGCCCGCCTTCTGCATTTTGACGACGGGGGTCACCCCATCAAGCAGTCTCACGTTGCTGGACGGGCATTGGACCACGCTGGACCCACTTCGCGCGATGAGGTCGATGTCGTGGTCATCCACCCATACCACGTGAACCAGCTGGGTACCGGGGGACAGCACCTCACACTCATCGAGAACCTCGATCTCACTCTTGCCAAACCTTGCGAAGCTTGACTCGGTCTCAGCGCGACCCTCGCAAGCGTGAATGTGGATGCCCACACCATACGCCCGCGACAGCTCAACTGCGCCCTGGAGCAACTCCTTCGTGCATGCCGGCAGGCCGACCGGGGCGATTCGTGCGAGCAATCTGCCGCCGAGGTCGGATTTGCTGTAGGGGTTGCCGTCGGACTTGGCGCCGGGCTTGTCGACGCGGGATTTGCCAGCGCCAGACCCACCGCCGTCCGACCTGCAGTCCCACGCCGTGACGAAGTCCTCGGCCAGTTTGAGCGCGGCATCCGTGGCCCTCGCTGGGGTATTCTCGCCCTCCATGTAGTCCGCGATGGCGAGGCCCACAGAGGCCCTCAGGCCGCTGTCCACAAGGGCCTGCACCACCGCGTCAGGGTGTGCGCATTCCGTGATCATCTCGGAGACGCAGGTTGTACCCGACGCCAGCGCTTCCAGGGCACCGAGGAGAGTGCTGTAGTAGTAACCGTCCCAGGACAGCTTGTAGTCCCATATGAGCCTCAGCCACGGGGTCAGGGGCAGGCCGTCCATGAGACCACGACCGAACGTTTGCAGCAAATGGGTGTGTGCGTCAACGAACCCGGGCACCAAGGCGAGGTTCGATCCCTCAATGACAACGCGTCCCGGACCGTCACAAGGAAGATCGAAACGCTCAGGACGATAGGCGATCCTGCGCACTCGGTTCCCCTCGACAAGCAAGTCCGCCCGCACAAACGGGTCTTCGGACGGGTCGCCTTGCCGTCTGTAGACCAGCGCGTTCTTAAAGAGGACCTCCGTAGGCTTCCACTGTCCCGATCCCACTGCGCCGCGCCCCCACTTCATCCGAGTTTCACGGCAGCACGCAGCGCAACCCGGATCATGGCGTCTATGCCCTTCTCGATTTCATCGGGGCTCTTTATCTCGCGGCCGGTCACAAGGTTGCCTGCGGGCACCAGCAGCGCCGCTCCAGCGCATCCACGAAGGCTGGATACAACGAATATGGCTGCGGCTTCATTTTCAACTGCAAGTACCTTGGAGTCGCTCCAGACCTTGATGCGTTGCTTATAATCTCCGTGCGCGAATGGTGATTCGATGTAGAAGGCGTCGTGTGTTCGGACTATGCCCAGTCTGTAGTCGATCCCAAGCTCTTCAGCGGCGTCCACCAGTGCCCGCAAGAGTGTGAAATCAGCGACGGCGGGATATGAGAGGGGGATATACTCGGGGGTCGTGCCGTCCCCACGGACCGCGGCTGTGGCGATGATGAGCTCCCCGGGAACGATGTCCTCCTGAAGCGCACCGCACGTACCTACGCGGATAAGATTTCTCGCGCCGATGTTTATGGCCTCTTCCACAGTGATCGAGGCCGAGGGAGCGCCGACGCCGGTCGATATCGTGGAGACCGTGACACCGTCCACCTTACCGGTGAAGGTATGAAATTCCCTGTTTGCCGCGATGGGCCGCGCGTCTTCGAAATAGTTCGCGATAAGTTTCGCACGCCCCGGGTCGCCGGGCAGAAGGACTGTCTTGCCTATGTCCCCCGGCTTACACTTGATGTGATGTTGCACTTGCGTAGCTACTGCCATGTCTCGTCCCTCGCTTCAGCGGATTGACGTTGTTGCTGTGGTCGTTCCGTGTTCATTCGATGTCCGATGCGTTCCGTGTATGAGAGATGTCCGTGTGTGATTTCTTGGGCCGTTGTGTCCGGCGCCGCTGTGTCCGGCAGGGCTACGTCTTGCAGCACTACGTCTTGCAGCGCTCGGCCAAGGTCCAGCTTGCTTCAAGGACTGTTTTGCCAGGTCGCCACGAATCGGAGCTTCGGCGCTCGGGGCAGGAGAAAGTGCCGGGAATACACCAACGCCCTGCCAGAAGCGTCGTACGCGACACGTTCCAGCAAGAGAGCCGGCGTGTCAGACGGCACCCGTGCATTTCTCGCGTCCGCCTCCCCGAGGTGGACTGCGCTCGCCTCAACCTCCGAGCGCACCGCCCTTATACCGACGGATTCCAGCAGACGGATGGCCGAATGTGGTGCGTCGCGGCGCACCCGCTCAAGCGCGAACGTAACGACCTTGACAGGGACGAAATCAACCATGTACGCTACCGGGATTCCCGAAAGTTGGGCCCTGCTCTCCAACACAAGCACTCTTTCGCCTTCAGAAAGAGCCAACCGACTCCTTGCAACGGAGCCCGCTTCCTGGTCATAAGCCGCTATCACGCTGCAGTCCACGCGCTCCCCGCGCGCCCCGAGAAAGTCCACTGTATCCACAAAGCGCGATATGTCTGTGCTCGGGGGAGCCTGTGCCACGCCGAGCACGGTGCGCCCGACCCCGCGCTGGTTCACGATGATTCCATCCTGCTCCATCAGGAGCAAGGTCTCGCGAAGCACATTCCTGCTCACCTTCAGGAGGCTGGCAAGCTCGGGCTCAGAGGGCAACTTGCTTCCGACGGGAAGGCTGCCGTCGCTTATCATACGCAGAAGGCGCTCATACAGCTGCACCCTGAGTGGCTTGAAGCCCTTTTGCACACGCACGGGCTCTTCCTCCCTTAAGGGCATTGCTCTTAACACACGTCAAGATCGCGTCTTGCGTGGTTGTAGTATATCAGATGTTGGACATCTCGCTTATAGGATACCACGGTTCGTCGGTGGGTGCAATATGCCTTGCAGCCTTTTCGTGGAGAGCAATGCGGGGAAAGACGTGCTGTGCTCGGAGAGCGCCGCAGGTGAAAGGATTTTGCGACACGGCATAGAAGAAAATACCTGTCGATCCCATGTCCAGACCGTCCAAACCGGTGGCCAAGTTGGCCAAAGGGGGTGATATCGAGCAGACGACGCGACACCCGGAGACGCAAGTTGGAGACTTCTAAGGAGGAGGCGATCGTATGGCGCAAACCGCGCAACCGAGGGTGGTAAAGTCCGGCATTGGAACGATGGCGTGGCTACTGGTCCCCGTCGCAGTGGGCATTAACCTCGTCGGGAATTTCATCGCTGTGAGCCTGAAATTGCCCGTGTTCCTCGACTCCATCGGCACGGTGACTGCGGCCATCCTGGCAGGGCCGTGGATCGGCGCACTCGTAGGGCTCCTCACCAATCTCATAGCCGGCCTTCTCATCACGCCGACTTGGCTGTGGTATGCCGTGGTAAACGTGGTGTTCGGCATAGTCGCGGGCTTCCTTGCGAGAAAGGGCTGGTATGCCACCATCCCCAAGACGATCGTCTGCGGCCTCATCCTCGCCGTGATAGGCATGATCGTGTCCGCGCCCATAACCGCGTATGTCTACGGCGGGGTGACTGGGGCTGGGGAGGACTTCATCCGGGCATACCTGTACGCCACGGGCAAGACACTCATCCAGGGGGCCATCACCGCGAGCGCTATTACGGAGCCAATTGACAAGATCCTGAGCGCTATCATAGCATTCCTCATCGTGAAAGGCGTGCCGCAAAGATATCGTTCGCAGTTCAAGTAGGACGTCAAGCGAAGCGGTGAATAGCCGGAACCACTCAGGCTGGGCAGGCGCCCGAATGCTCCAAAACCACTTCTAGCAGGTATACTATCCCGGCGGGCGCGAGCGTCGCGGCGACCGAAACCGAGACTAGGATGACCGAGATTAACAAGGAAGGCGATTGGGGAACGGCGCTCGCGCCCCGGACGTGAAGGCAGGCGCGGCCCGGCGCGTCGGTAGCTGGAGGACGCGACGGCGGCAGCGGCTTTGCGGGCTTCAATGTGTCCAAGGTGGGATGATGCGGGAAAACTCGACGGTCCCGTGGCGATCTACCGTGGCGATCTACTTGGTGGAGCAGGTGGCCGGCCGGGAACTACATGCCGTCCGGGGATGATGTAACAATGGGCAGGGCAACTCTGTACGTACATCGAGACTCGGCGATTCACAGACTCAACCCCCTTACTAAAGGTGTCTTCTTCTGTTGCGTGGTCGTCGTCGCCTTCACCGCGCCGTCCGTGGGCACTGTGCTGTCTCTGCTCGGCGCGGTCGTGGTCGCGGCGGTCGTCGCCAAGGTCTTGCGAAACCTGGCTACCCTTGTGTTGAAATCAGCTTTTCTCATCGTTTTCCTCATCTTCGTGGTTCAGGGACTTTTCTATCCAGGCTCCAAGGCTGCGCTTTGGAGGATTGGGCCGGTCACGGTCTGGCGTGAGGGACTGAATTTCGCGGTTTTCACATCGGCCCGGCTCATCACCATAATCGCAGCCACGGTCCTGTTCATCCTAACCACCAAGGCCGAGGACCTCGTATCTGAGATGATGGCGCACGGGCTGTCACGCAAGCTCGGGTATGTGGTCCTGATGACGATGCAGATCGTGCCCCAGATGCAGGCTCGAGCCACAGCCATCCTCGACGCCCAACGGTCGCGGGGTCTCGAGACCGAAGGAGGACTCATGAAGCGGTTCAGGGCGTACGTGCCCATTGTTGGTCCCCTTGTGGTTGGATCCATAATCTCGCTCGAGACCCGCTCGCTGGCCATCGAAGCCAGGGGCTTCAGTTCACCCACGCGAAGGGTACGCGTGGAGGAGATACCCGATTCCCGGGGAGAGAGAATATCGAGATGGGCTGCGGCCGCGTTGACCGCTCTATTCGTTGTTTGGAGGTTTGTGTCTTGGATATCGTCATCGATTCACTGACATATACGTACCCAGGGCAGGCACAACCCGCACTCAAGGACATATCTCTCAGCATACAGTCGGGCGAATTGTGTTGCCTCATCGGCGCGAATGGAGCGGGCAAATCCACGCTATGCTGTGCCATCGCCGGGTTCGTGCCCCACTTTTACAAGGGCGAGATGTACGGCTCCGTAACGGTAGGAGGGCTCGATACCGTCCAGAGTTCCATCGGCAACCTTGCGCGACGCGTGGGCATTGTATTCCAGAACCCATTTGACCAAATCACCGGTGCCACGCTCACCGTATTTGCCGAGGTGGCGTTCGGTCTGGAGAATCTCGGCATTCCAAGGGACGAGACGATGCGTCGCGTTGAAGACGCCCTCCGAAAGGTCAACCTGTGGGACCTACGCACGCGCTCGCCGCTCGAGCTCTCCGGCGGGCAGCAGCAGAGGCTCGCCATCGCATCCGTGCTCGCGATGGATCCGCCCATAATCGTGCTGGATGAGGCCACCTCGCAACTGGATCCCGCGGGGACGCGCGAGATCTGGCAGATCATCGCGATGCTTCACGCCTCCGGCAAGACTCTCCTTGTAGCAGAGCACAAAATGGAATACGTGGCGCGCCACGCATCGAAGGTGGTTCTTCTCTACAAGGGGGGAATAGCTGCCTGCGGTAGTCCGAGGGATGTGTTCGGCAAAGCTGACATTGCGGCCTTCGGCGTGAGAAGGCCACGCTTCATGGAGCTGATGAGCGGGCTCGCCCGAGAGGGGCTGTGGCAGGGTGAGATGCCCTTGACCCTTGAGGACGCCGCCTCCGCGCTAAAGAAGGTGGCACAGAGTTGAGCACGGAAAGCCCCCGCGTCGACGCGGATCGGACCGACACTGGCAAGTGCATCGTCCTTGACGACGTGCATTTCGAATATCCAGGAGGCGTAGTGGCGCTCCGCGGCGTATCCCTGAAGATCGGCAGAGGAGAGACCGTGGCCATCGTAGGCGAAAACGGCGCGGGCAAGACCACCCTCGTCAAGCACCTCAACGGGCTGTTGAAGCCCTCATCGGGTTCGGTCACGGTGGACGGCATCGATACCCGCTCGAAGACGGTAGCGTTCATGGCGCGCCTCGTGGGGTTCGTGTTCCAGAACCCAGACGACCAGTTGTTCCAGAACCAGGTCGCGCGCGAGGTAGCGTTCGGCCCGCGCAACCTCGGTTACCCCACCGAGCGGGTCGAGGAGCTCGTAAAGTGGGCGGTCGAGCAGGTTGAGATCTCGGACCTGCTCCCGAGGCATCCGTATGACCTGGGCCTCGCCCAGCGCAAACTAGTGTCCATCGCGTCAATCGTGGCGATGGACACGCCTTACATCGTCCTCGACGAGCCCACGACCGGCCAGGATCACCCTGGCACGGAGAAGCTGGGTAGGCTCGTCGCCAGGCTGGGCGGTGCGGGCAAGACTGTCATAGCCATAACCCACGACATGGAGTTCGCTGCGGCGCACTTCGCCCGCATCATCGTCATGGCCGACGGGAAGGTCATCCTCGACGGTACGCCGCGCGAGGTGTTTTCACGCCCGGCGGTCCTCGAAAGGGCCGCTGTCGAGCCCCCTCAGATCACGCGTCTCGGGCAGCTCCTCGAGCTCGGTGAGTGCGTCCTCGATGAGGGGGAATTCCTACAGGCCTTCTCGCGGCGTCTTGCCGCTCTCAAGCCTTCGCACGAACATGAAGCTGGACAGCCGGCACGGCCGGAGGAGCTGTGACAGCTGGGAGGTGCGGATCGATGTCAAAACAGCCACACATTCAGTGCGGGCCGGGAGAGACAACCCCTTATGTGCTGCTCCCCGGGGACCCCGCGAGGGTGAGGCGGATCGCCGAGATGCTTGAGAACGCGCGGGAGGTCGCGTTCAATCGCGAGTTCCTGACGATGGTGGGAGACTATAAGGGGGTTGCCGTGACGGTGACGTCGACCGGGTGTGGGGCGCCCTCGATGGGCATCGCCCTCGAGGAACATGCCCGGCTGGGGGCGCGCGTAGCGATCAGAGTTGGAAGCTGCGGCGGTTTGCAGCTGGGAATGGGCCTCGGGGATCTCGTAGTGGCAACGGCAGCCGCCCGCTGCGACGGCACCACCGCGTTGTACGCAGACCCTGCTTTTCCTGCGGTGGCGGATTGGGATGTGACGGCCACCCTCGCGGACGCCGCAAGCAGGACGGGCGCGCGCCTTCATGTCGGCCCCGTCCACTCTCATGATTCCTTCTATGTGGACGACTACCAAGAGATCCGCGAACGCTGGAGGAGGCTCGGCCTTGTCGCGTCAGACATGGAGACCGGCGCGCTTTTCGTCATCGGGCGCATTCGCGGGCTCAAGACCGGCTCGATCCTGAATGTGGTGGTCACCGCGGAGGGACACACCGATGAGGGCATAGCCCGGTTCCAACGGGGCGAAGAGATGACAAGGCGCGGTGAGCGGAACTCCATCCTGGCAGCCCTCGAGGCATTACGCGTGACAGCAGGCGGGCCCCAGCAGGTGTGAGGCTGGGGCTTCTCCCGCCCTGCCGCTTTGCGTTGTGCGGTGACCGCTGACGTGCGTTATAGATCCTTCTGAATGTAGGCGAGGGTTTCGCCGTGACGCTCCAGATACTCGTCCAGAATGCGCCGGGCGAGCTTGGGTGATGGAACGAGGGGATGAGCGGCCAGGGCGCGCCAGGCAGTCTTGTAAGACCCTTGTACGGCAGCCTCTATGGTGAGCCGCTCATACTCCCCAACGACTTGCATAAGTCCGAGGCTGTCAGCAGGGACAGTCCCGACGGTCAGTGCGCGCGGGCCGTTTCCATCGACGAGACAGGGAACTTCCACGACTTGGCCTTGACTGAGCCCCGCAATCGCGCCCGCATTGCGCGTGTTGAGCACCATCACGCACTTGGAGTTCCGGGCTATGGAGCGCATCAGCTCAAGCGCAATCTGACCGTAGCCACCGTCTTCACGGGGCACTAGCGTTTCCCCCGCGTCATTGGCGACATCGTCGCGGGAAGCCGCCTCACCCGGGACACGTGCACTAGTCTCGACCTTCATGTACATCTGCTGACGCAGGTCGATGTATCGGTTGTAGACCTCCAACGCCCTCGCAGGATCATGGGCGGCGCGGGCCTCCTCGAGTCTCTTCACGAGGTCGCTTGTCGTTCTGAGGAGGAACTGCGCCCTTGTTTCTCCCGCCGCCTTCACGTTGGCGACAGCCTGGTGGTTACAATAGTAGTAGTAGAGGTACTCGTTGGGAATCATGCCGATAGACTCCAAGACATCTACCCCAAATAGCCTCGCTTCCTCGAATTCCTGAAGCCGCCCGCACACGTCCGATTCACGGAGCCGCGCGAAGAGGCTCTTCAGGACGTCACGACCACGAACATAGACTGCCCTCAGCCAGCCAAGATGATTGAGGCCGAAGTAGTCGAAGAATGCCTCGGACATGTCGACCTCCAGGAGAGTTGCAACCCTGCGAAACAGCGCGTTGGGACTGTCGCACACGCCTATCACCCGGTCTGTTCCCCCGTACGATATGGCCGCCTGTGTGATCATCCCCGAAGGGTTCGTAAAGTTGATGAACCAGGCCTCCGGCGCGACCTCGCGCATCATTCGCACGTACTTCAGCACGACCGGAATTGTTCGCAAGCCCATACAGAATCCGCCCGGACCCGTGGTCTCCTGACCCAAGACCCCGTACCTGAGCGGCACCGTCTCGTCTATCACTCTGCCCTGTAGCCCGCCAACCCGGATCGCGCTGATGACGAAATCGGCCCCAGAGAGAGCACGGTATGGGTCCGTAGAAAGTGATACTTTGATGGGTGATGTCGACCGTGCGACGATCTCTCCAACTAAGAACCCGATGACATTGAGTCTATGCTCGTCCACGTCCATGAGGACCAGCTCATCCACTGGCAACTCATGAGAGAGCTCCACGATGCCTTGCACGAACATCGGGATCCTGATTCCTGCTCCCCCAAGTACAGTTACTTTCATCCGCTACGCCCTCCCTGCTTTCTAGGACCCACACAGATCCGGCGCCACCCGGTTAATGTCCTCCCACCGGGGCGCAGAGCGGCCTCCCCCGATACCCTGAGTGGAAAGCCCGCCACAAACATTGGCAAGTCTGAGGCTCTTCGCGACAGGCCATCCCATTAGACACCCATATAGCAGGCCGGCCGCAAAAACATCGCCTGCGCCTGTCGTATCGACGACGTTGGCCTTGATGGCGCGCTCCTCCACGAGCTGCCCATCGTGCAGTGCAATCGCCCCTTCAGGACCAAGTTTCACCACGGCGAATCGCACCCATCGACCGAGTTCGTCCAGGGCCTTCCTCGCATCGCACGTGCCAACCAGACAGCAGGCTTCCGACTCGTTAGGCATGAAGATGTCAACAAGTGGCAAGAGGTCAAACACTCGCCTGGGATCATGGGTCGTATCCCATCCCATGTCCAGAGCCACCTTAACACCCATGCCACGGATGCGCACAAGCTGATCCACAGTTACGTCAGACGCGCTCGCAAGTATGTACCGGGCCTGTTCGATAGCCTCAAAATCCCGCTCACGGTCGAGGACGCGCCCGCCAGAGGAAGGGGACGGCGGTGGATAAGTGATGAAACACCTGTCGTGGGGCAATGACACCGAGACCGTCACCGCGGTGGGCTCGTTGTCAGCTAAACGCACGTGGCTGACATTGACGCCTTCTCTCTCGAGTTCGGCGTAGAGCTCCTCGCCAAGGGGTTCCCGTCCGATCCTCGAAATGAGGCCCACCCTCAAACCAAGCCTTGAGAGCGCAATTGCGCTATTCGCGCCGAGTCCACCTGCGCAGAGGGCAAAGCCTTCAGCGTAAACCTCCTGCCCAGGACCGGGCATTGCCCGCAATCCGGTGAATATCAGATCACAAAACACTGTCGCTGAGATCACTATGACATCAAGATCCAAGCCCCAAGGCCTCCAAATCTGTTATCATACCGGCGAATAGCTTACTTTTGGTGGTCGCACCGGGACTACTGCGTGGGCGCACCAACCGATCCCCCACCGGGCGAGGCTGATGCGTCCTACCGCCCCCCCATCCCCGTGAGGGTGATCCCCTTGACAAAGCTTCTCTGGCTTAACATAAACAAGACGAGCATCGGCAGCAAAGCAAGGACCGCTCCAGCCATTAGCAGCGTCCACTCAGTGTTGTACTGGCCTTGAAGTGTTCGCAAGCCAACAGTCAGGGTATTCATCTCTACACTGTTGGTGACGATCAGGGGCCAAAGAAAGCTGTTCCATTGACCAACAAAGGCAAACACCGCCAGAGCACTGATCGCTGGTTTAGAAAGCGGTAGAATCACGCGCGAGTACACGCCGAAATACGCGCACCCATCAATTCGAGCTGCCTCCTCCAGCTCTCTTGGAATTGTAAGGAAGAACTGGCGTAGCATGAACGTCCCGAAGGCAGAGAACGCGTTTGGAAGAATCAGCGCTTGGTACGTGTCGATCCATCGCAAGTATCTCATGATTATGAAGTTCGGGATTATGGTGACCTGGCCAGGCACCATGAGCGTCGCGAGATAGCCCAGAAAGAGCGTGTCGCGCCCAGGAAATCTCAATCGGGCGAATGCGTACGCCGCCATGGAACACGTTGCCAACTGCAGAAGCGTCGCTGACGTAGCCACAAAGAAGCTATTCAAGTAGAACCGGCCGAACGGGATCACCTCGAAAATCCGTTTGTAGCTGCTGGCATCAATGGGATGGGGCACCCATTGCGGCGGGTACGCGAAGACTGCTCCCGGCCGCTTGAGAGATGTCGATATCATCCACAAGAACGGCATGATCATTACGATCGAGAGGCATATCATAACGATGACTACAAGCAGTCGACCGAGAACGGCCCTCGCCCGTGCCTTCTTCGCGCTTGTGCCACGCACCGCCCATGCCCCCGTTCACTGTCTCAGCGGTAAATCACAGATCGTACGTGACCCAACTTCTCTGAAATCGGAATTGGAGCAGCGTAACCACGAAGATGATAAGGAACAGCACCCACGCTATGGCCGCAGCATACCCCATCTTGAAAAACTGAAAGCCGCAACGGTATATGTAGTACACGATAGTATTTGTCGCGTTCGCCGGCCCGCCCTCGGTCATGATGGCCGCCAGGTCAAATACCTGGAACGAACCGATCGTGGTCATTACCAGAACAAAGAACATCGTGGGTGACAATAACGGCAAGGTGATGAATCGGAACTGCGTCCATGAGCCCGCTCCGTCTATGCGCGCAGCTTCGTACAGCTGCTGAGGAATTCCTTGAAGTCCGGCAAGGAAGATCACCATGTTAAATCCTATCCCTTGCCAAATGCTCACAATCATCAGGGCAGGCAGAGCCCAGGTCGTGCTTGTCAGCCACTTTGGCGGATCCGTAACACCGAGCATGTACAGAATCATGTTCAGCACGCCGAAGTCTGCGTTGAAAATCCATCGCCACACCAGGGCGATAGCAACGGTGGATGAGATCGTCGGCAGAAAGAACGCCGTCCGGAACCCGACCTCGCCCGGCAGCTTTTGGTTCAGGGCCACCGCAACTGCAAGCGCTAGCGCCGCTTGGACAGGCACCGTCCCGAGAGTGTAGCAGACAGTGTTTCTGAGGACTTTGCGGAACGTTGGGTCGTCCGTGAACAGCGTGACATAGTTCCGGATTCCCACCCACTTCGGGCTTGTGATAAGGCTCCAGTCAGAAAAGCTCAGGAGAAGCGCCGCAATCACCGGTAAGAAGGTAAAAACCAAGAACCCTACGAGGTTAGGAGTCAGAAAAAGGTACCCGGCCCGCCATTCCTGCCTCTGGATCCTAGACGGACGCGCCGCGTCTCCATGCCGCCTCGTCACAGCTATAACCCCTCTTCGCAGCGGAATATCCTGCATGCGTTTCCGTAGAATACCTTTTCCTTCTCCGCTTCCGTCATCCCGACATCGTCGAATACCCGATTCCAGCTCTGTATGTTCTCCTTTATCCGGCGTAGGTCACAGTCAGACCCATACACGAGTTTCTCTGGTCGGATCTCGCGCATCAGGTATCTGCCCTCGACAATGTGCCGCTGAACAACGTCCCCTCCCGACACGTCGAAGAACACGCGTGGCCTCCACCTTGCCACGGCACACGCCGTGATGTAGTCGGGCCAGCCTAGGTGAGCGCCTATGATGGGCAGCTCTGGGAAGTAGTAAGCGATTGTGTCGAGGTAGATGGGTTGCATTCTGGCAGATGACACCCCGTACCCTGATCGCCGTGCCCGTCGCCTGAGATCAGATAGGAGCGCAGCCTCCTCGTCCGGAGCAGGTGGCGCCTTATCAGCATCCTCTTGGTTGCCCAAAAGGTAGTCCACGGGACCACCGATCACACCGGTGTGGAAGAGAATCGGCATTCCATAGGCTTCCGCGAGTTCATAGAAACGGAAGTAAGCCTCATCATCATAGTTGCGCCTGGGGCAGATGAGTTTCAGGCCAGAAAAACCGCGCTGGTAGTGTTCAACGACTGTTTCAGGATGGTCAGCATCCAGGTTGACCATGGCCATTCCGTATATGAAGCCGGGGTACTTTTCCACCGCCTTCGCGACCGCGGCATTGCCCTCCCCAGGCCACCCCAAGAGCGCGACCTTCACCACTCCCGCCTCTTGGCACGTCGACACCATCCGGTCCAACCATTCGTCTTGTGAGCCACGCTCCCCGATTCTTCCCCACCAGCCGTAATGCACATGGACGTCGAATACCTTCATCAACGGTCCCTCCCCCGGGATGAATGGCCTCGCGTCGCTCAGACACCCGCGAGCCGGGATGGAAACCGCGATGTCGCGAGCGGTTTCCATCCCGGCAGCGCAACCGGCCCTACCTACGAGAATCAATCATCTTCTGAACGTCGTCTGCTATTTCGTCTAGAGCCGCCTTTGCGCTCGTCTCGCCGATGAAGACCCGGTCGAGCGTCGGATCGACGAGTGTGGTGGAGATCTCCGCCCAACCCGAGAAGAATGGGAACAGCCGCCCCTGCCCCGTTTCTGTTAGGAACACATTCTTGTGGGCTGGGGTCTTGTCAGCTAGGAACGCCGCCGCTGTTTCCGGAGAACGGTATGCAGGAACCGCAACGCCGGTACTGGCGAAAATCGTCTGTCCTTCACGACCGCACAGGAACTTTAGGAATTCCCACGCTTCCTTCTTATGCTTCGACGTTGAAGACATCACGTATCCCGCGCCGCCCATGCTGTTTGCCCGAATGCCCGTCGGACCTGCCGGCAACGGAGCAACGTCCCACGCGAAGTTTGCGTCTTTGAACGTCGGGATACGCGCTGCGTTGGTCATGACCATGGCAACACGGCCCGTGAGGAAAAGTTGCGTGGTGTCCCCCATCTGCTTCATATCCACAAAGCTCGGGGCCACTTTGTGGACGTTGATCAGGTCGGCCATGAATTGAATCCCTTCAACGGCCTTGGGTTCATTGAGAAGGAACTTAGTTGGCTCGAGAGGATCGTCGACCACACTGCCGCCGTTTTGATAGACAAACAACGGGTATTTGTTGAACTCAAGCGCCACACCGTATTGGATCACCCGGCCGCGCGCGTCCGTCTTGGTCAGCTTTTTTGCAGCTTCAAGGAAGTTGCTCCATCGCCATGTCTCATCAGGATACTTTACACCCGCGGCATCGAAAAGGCTCTTGTTGTAATAGAGAACCGTCGTATCGTTGTCGCGAGGGAAACCGTAAACATGGCCGCGATACATGAACGTGCGCATTAGTTCGGGGTAGAACCCTGATACATCGAAACCCGATTCCTTTATGTAGGGATCTAGATTCTCGAGCACTCCTCGCGAGGCATAGCTCGGAATGTTGTTAAGGAACATAACATCAGGCGCAGTCTGCCCCGCCATCTGAGTCTGAATCTTGTCGAAGTAGCTGCTCCACGGACTATGCTGTACGACGATCTTGATGTCGGGATGGGCTGCTTCAAACGCCTTGATGACCTCGTAGTTGGGAGGCAGCTCGCCGGGATCCCCCCAGAACGACCAGACAATCTCGACAGGAGCAGCTGCGAAACCCGGGATACTCACACATATCGTTGCAAGCGTCGACAAAACCACAAGCACCGACCAGACGCGCAACCTCCATGCACCTTTCACGGTCGCGGCACCCCTTCCTTTAGCGGTTTCTCACTGGCATCTGGACCTCATCTGTGCTGCCACTCCTGATCCTTCATCCTTCGCGCCTCCATAACCGGCCCACCCGAACCTACCACCTCCTCCGCGGGAACCACATCACAGAACCGCTCCAGGCCGAAGGTCCTCCGACACACACCGCTACACGCGAATCCGGAACTTGTATCTGTCGCTACGATAATAGTTTTGGCATGCAAGTATCGGCTCGTCTTTCGGCGTGTAATAAACCTCTTCGATAAGGAGAAGCGGCATGTTGCTTGGCAGGTGAAGCAGGTTAGCTACGTAGGAACTCGGGACGATGGACTGAACCGACAGGTCTGAGTATCCGAATACGACTCCTCTCTTGGTACGCAGATACTCAAAAAGGGACTCGGGGAAGGTCTCACGGGAGACGTCGTCGCCGATGACGTCCTCGGGGACTCGGTCTATCGTGTATATCATCGGCTCGCCGTCTGCCGTCCGAACACGCTTTATGACCGCTACTGGCGATCCCAACGGCACCTTGAGAACCCGCGCAAGGTTCGCGTCCGCGGGCTCCCAGTCCATGGACAGGTATGCTGTGCCAGGAGTGAGTCCCATCTCCCTGATCGTGTCGGTGAAGCCCTTGTTCCGGGACTGCCCCGAACTTAGGGTGAATTGGGGCTTCTTCGCGAAGGTTCCTCTGCCTTGCGCCTTACTAACGAGGCCGTCCCGTTCCAACGCGCTTAAAGCCTCCCGTACGGTTGCCCGGCTCACACCAAACATGCGCGTCAACTGAGCCTCCGAAGGAAGCTTTTCCTCCGATGGCAGACGCTCGGACAGAATGCCTTCGCGGATCGCCTCGGCCACCCTTAAGTAAAGTGGACGCGGATCATCCTTGATCTTTGCCAGGGAAGTCTGGTCCGCCGCCGGGTCACTCACGCACATCACCTCATATCAGTCGTCTGACGTCTTGCAAGTATAGTTTAGCAACCCGGCCAAGACTTGTCAACCCCTCCTCCATCATGCTAGATCATGGTAGACGCACGGACACCTCATGCTTGGTCCTCATGCTTGGAACCTGCGTGACGCCACCGTGCACTATGCACCAAGCTAACAAGCGAGAGATTTCGGTGGTGCTGGCTAGCTCAGCATTTTCGTAGAGACTTCTCACAGCGCGGCCAAGGATTGTCGGCGGGACTGCCCCGGCGCGACCAGCAAGCCGGAAAAGACGGACGATAAAGCCCCAGAGCGCAAGGCGAGAATTCTCTGCGCGAGCGCAAGACCGCGAGCCCGCACCGCTTCTTCCGAGACTGGCTCGAGTGCGGGCGGGGTTGCCGGTGCCGATGCACATGAACGGTCGGACGTCAGGGCTTCGGGGCGCCCCCATAGCCCGCGCGCGAGCTTGAGCGAGACTCCTTGCAAACGCGCCATTCGTTGCATGAACCACCGACAACCCTGGACAGACTTCGCCCGCTGAAAAACTGCGCGAGCCTAAGTCACAGCCCTGGGTCAGCACGGAGGCCCGGCAAGGACCCTACCTGGGGTTCATCCCCTGCTAGAGAGAGTCGTCCGTGTGCCTGGATCCCGGCGGAGTCCGCCCATGTGCGCCGCACAGGGATGCCGTATGGCCCGTCCTTCAGGTAGGCTATGGTGGGACGGGTTGGATGGGCTCCCTCCCCCTTCGGACGGTCGCTCTTTGCCCTGAGCTCCTCCATCGCCTCACCCACGGCGAGCTCGACCATGCGCGCCAAGTCCGCAAGCGAACGCGAGTACCGCCTCTCGGGAGGCAGGAGCAAGTTGCCGTCACGCCCGGGCAGGATGGCCGCGTCCCTGGGCGTGATGTGCGGCGCGCAGTATGTGAAGTTCTCCATCGGAATCTTTGCGAAAACCTTGGCCCACATCTGCACCTGCCACTGGTCGGGCACGAACCTCCAGTCTGGGCTGGTGATGAGGCGCATGTACGCCTCGGGCCCATGCAGCGTCAGAAGATGGAGGACGGTCCTGTAAGTCGGGCTCCCCACAGGGTCGGCATCGACGTTGTTGGCCCCCATTATCAATCTTCCGCCCGGCCTGAGCACGGGTATGGCCACGACTGCCGCCTTCGCGGCCTGATAGTGGTTGATCCCCACAAAGCCTGCGTGGGTCACGACGATGTCGTACTCCCTGTCGACCGGGATGCTCACGTATTCCGCAAGTCTCTTCGTGGCTGCGATGTGCGCCTCCTCAAGGTCTCCCGCATACACCCCGGTCAGCTCGAACTTGCTGTTCAAGGTGACGTTGACTATGAAGTCGACCCCCGCCATCTTCGCGACCTCAAGGGACTCCTCATGACAAGGGTTCCCTTCGAGGACGAGATCGCGCGCGTTCGGCGACGAAAGGAACTCCGGCCCGTGGAAGACGTACGTGCTCTCCTCCCCGATGAGCCCGGGGCACACGGACTTGCGCCCTCCCGACGTCCCGGCCATGAAATGGCTTTCCACGAGCCCCGTTAGGATCTTGATGTCGGATTCGAGATAAGCCTTGTTGATGAGCACATGGGTCCCGCGCGATGTGGTACCCAGGCTAGCGAGGCTCGCGCGATCGCGGCAATCGTGGCAGACGATCCTGACCCCGCGAGCGAGAACCGACGGGTCGATCATCCTCTCCAGCTCGTCCCTGGAGAGCACCCTGTGGGTGCCGGTGGCCGCTATCACCGTGATCCGGTCCGGCTCGATCCCCGCCTCAATGAGCGTGTCCACGATGGGCGCGAGGATCCCCGCCTCGCCTCGGTACGGCACTGGTCTCGTGTTGTCAGAGATGACCACGGCAGCAGTCGCCCCCGGCCTTCCCTCGCATTTGCGCCGCACTAGCTCCACGAGGCCCGGCGAACCTATGGGCCTCGCGAGAGCCTCCCGGATCACCCGCGAAGGGTCCCCGAGAGGCCCGGGTTCTGACATGGAAAGACAGACCGTCTCAGCCGGGAGCTCGACGTCCACCGACTCCGCCCCGAACACCATCGAAAACTTCGCCATCTCGATGCACCGCCCATCCTGAACGCTCAAGAAATGCTCAAACTCGGCCCGTGCTGCTCCGGGTACGTGCCTTGCTGCGCATTCCGCTTTCCTCTGCGTTCTCTACTTCTTCATGTTTTTGATTAGGCCGAAATCCCCTGTCTTGGCCGCAAGGAGAATCGGCCTCATGTACTCCTCCACGAGGGACGCAGACAACGGCACGGGCATGTTCTTCAGCTTCATGTCGAGCTGAGGGTCCTTGGCGGCCGCCATGGCTCGCTCGATGTGCTCGTCGGTAAACCCCGGGATCTCCGCGAGCGTCGTCGGGAAACCGACCTTCTTGCTGAGGTTCACCATCCCCTCCGCAACCGCCACGCCGAGGTCGCGACCGCTCAGCCTCCCGAGGTCCGCCGAGATGTAGCCGTGCCGCTTGTAGATCTCGCCCACCACGCGAAGCTGGTCCTCCACGGCCGGCGCGAAGAACACAGTGTAGTAAGGGTTCATCACGGCGCACGCGCGCCCGTGGCTTGCGATGTCCACCAGCGAGAAGCTCGTGAGGTGGGCGCCGTTCGTGCCTCCCACCATGATCGCGTACCCGCCCAAGTCAGTGGCGAGCCCGAGCGCCTCGCGGACCTCGTCATTCTTCGGATCCTCGATGACCTTCTCCATGTTGGCCACGGCAAGCTCGATGCCGACCTCGGTTATCTCTCGCGCCAGCTCATACTGCTGCGGGCCTATCCCGAAGAAGACCTCGATGCAGTGGGCTATCCCATCGAAAGCCCCGTCAAGCGTCATCCCCCTGGGCATGGTCTTGGTGACCGCGTAGTCGAAGACCGCGCGCGACGGCACTATCGCCTCGTCCACGATGAGCTTCTTCTGCCCGGCCACGGGGTCAGTCACGTTGGAGTATTTCGTGAGATGCGCTCCTGAACTTGCCGCGCTCTGGACAGCCACCATCGGCAGGAGGCGCTTGCCTGTCTTGGCCAGCGCCGCGCTGACCTGCCCCGTGCCGAAGTACGGGTCGATCTCCGGCTCGTATGCGCCGAGATTCGCCAACACGTTCGCCGCTTTGACAGCATCGATGGTGCTGCCACCTCCCACTGCGACGAGGCAGTCCGGCTTGAACTGAAGCACGTACGTGGTGATGCGGTACACGTCCTCCCTCGGCGCGTTGGGGGCTGCGTCCGGGACGATCCGGTCTCCCGCGAGCTTCACGCCTCTCTTGGCAAGAGATTCCACCACCGGGTCCACCACGTGCTTGAACCAGTCGGCGCGGTTCGCCACCACAAGCGCGCTCCTACCGAACTCGGAAGCAAACTCGCCGACCTTGTCGAGGACCCCGAGGCCAAACGCGTACCTGTCGCCCTTGAATCCTTTCAGCAGTTCTTTCGCCCTAGCTTTCAAATGTTCCATTCCCGGCATCGTCCGAATACCTCCCATCCCAAAACCTTCGCTGCATTGTTCTCGCGCCCGTCGCCTTTGCCGCCGTCGTGCTATCGCTGTTCCCCTGATTCCACCCGCCGCGCCCCAAACGAAACTATCTGAACCAGTTCTTCGACGGAGATCTCGTCCTTTCCGAAATCTCCCACCTTTCTACCATGCTCAAGAACGACTATTCTGTCCGCCACCGGGTACACGTGGTACAAATTGTGAGTGATGAATATTATCGCTAGCCCCCGCTTGCGAGCCTCGTCGATGTAAGTGAGGACTTTGTTGGTCTCATGTACGGAAAGAGCAGACGTCGGTTCATCCAGGATGAGTAGTTTGCCACCGAAATGCATGGTCCTCCCGATGGCTATCGCCTGGCGCTCCCCGCCGGAGAGAACGGAGACCTCGTCGTTCGCAGACCTGACCCGGATACCGATGTCTCTGAGAGCCTCCTCCGTGACCACCCGCATCTTCTTCCCGTCGAGCAGCCGGAAAACTCCCACTCTTCGCTGCGGCTCCGCACCGAGGAAGAAGTTCCGCGCGATGCTCATGCTCTCGATAAGCGCAAGGTCCTGGTACACCGTCTCGATTCCGAGCCTCCGGGCGTCCTTGGGGGACGCGAACTCCACCTTCCGGCCCTCGAAGCGCAGCTCCCCTTCATCCGGCCGATACACCCCAGTGAGGATCTTGATGAGCGTGGACTTGCCGGCCCCATTGTCACCAACGAGGCCCGTCACCTCACCCCGCCGTATGGTTATGTCGACGCGCTCGAGAGCGATCACCTTCCCGAAACGCTTGCAGAGTCCGATGCCCTCCATGAGTGGCGGAGCGCCCGAGCCGGGCGCACAATCGGTGTAGTCCGAGGCTACCGACGCTTGGGTCACCGATGCCACGATATCACCTCCCCCAGCCTCACGTTGAGCGCCACCGCAGCCACGACGATGAAGCCGACGAACGCCATGTACCAGTATGCAGGCGCCCCCACCATCACGAGGCCGATCCTGATGGACGCCATCGTAACCGCGCCCAACATGGCCCCGAGTATGCTGCCCACGCCCCCTGTGAGGGAGTTGCCGCCGACGACCGCGGCAGCGATCGCCTCGAGCGGCAGATCCTGTCCCCAAACCGGGGACATCGAGCCCATCCTGCCAAGCTGAAAGCATCCGGCGAGACCGGCCATCACGCCAGCGAGAACGAAGTTGACGAGTTTGACCCTCGTGTCAGGAACGCCGAGCGCACGAGCGGCGGCCCTCTTTCCGCCGGTCGCGAACACCCAGTTTCCGTATGCCGTCTTTTGCAAGACCACCCAGAATACGGCGCCGATCACGAGCCACCACGCAGCGGAGATATGGAACGTGTGGTATACCTTCGCTCCTCCCAACCATCTCAGGAGTGGGACGTCGGTAAACACGCTGATCGGCCAGCCCTGCGTGAGATAGAGCGCCAAGCCTCTCCAGAACATCATCGCCCCGAGGGTCGTTATGAACGATGGGATCCTCGCGCTCAAGGTCACGAGGCCGTTCAGCGCGCCGATTCCAGCGGAGCAAGCCAGGACGACCGCGAAGGCAAGGTACGGATTCCACGACAGGCGTGTAACGAGCATAGCCAAGAGCATGCCCGTGAGGGCGAAATTGGACCCAACCGATAGGTCCATCTCGCCGGCTATCATGAGAAAGCTCACGCCCACGGCCACGGTGCCGAGCTCCGCCGCTACCGTGACGATGTCCCCGAGCGTTCCAGCACTGAGAAACTCCCTCTTCATGGATATGAAGACGGCATATACCACGATAAGTGCCACGGCCACTCCGACTTCCCTGTGGCCAAGCAGCGCCTTTATCCGCATGCCCACCCCTCCTTGGCAAAATGCGGGGAGGAGCCCCTCCCCGCATTTCTCGCGAGGCTTATCTCGCGGCTCATCTGTAGCCCTGTTTCACGAGAGACGCGACCGCGTCCGCGGTCTCCGCCGTAACGAAGCCCCGGCCCGTATCATAGTCAGCAGGGTTCAGCTTATACTTGGCACACAGATAGAGCTCCACCACGGCCATATAGCCCTGGAGGTATTGCTGCTGATCCACGGTGCCCTCGCAGATCCCGTCGGAGATGGCCTGGATAACTGTGGGGTCAAGGTCGAAGGACACCATGAGGACCTTCCCCTTCAGGCCGTCATCCCTGATCATCTTTATCGTCGGGATCGCTCCCAGCGGGCCCAGGGTGAAGATGGCTGCCGTGTCGGGGTTGGCCTTAAGGTAGCTTCGGAGGATACCTATCGCCTGCGTTGCGTCCTGGGTGATGTCGAGCTTATCTACCTTCCCGCCGAGCTCCTGGGTGATCACCTCGGTGATGCCCTTCGCGCGCGCCTCAAGGCCCACGTGGCCTGCCTGGTGGATCGCCACGACCACCCGCGCGCCCTTCTTCAGCTTCGGCAACAGCTGGCGCGCGGCCATCTTGCCGGCCTCATACTCGTCCATGCCGATGTACGCCATATAGGGGATGGTTCCGCGAAGCTCCTCCGGCTCTTTGCAGTTGATAGCGATGACGGGGATGCCACGTTTCCTGGCCTCTTTGATCGGCTCAGCCCAGGCTCGCGCATCGCTTATCGTCGTGGCGATCCCGTCGGCCTTCGCCTCTATGGCTGCTCGGAACATGGCAACCTGCTCGGGAACGTTGTACCCCGCCGGACCCTGGAAGATCGCCCTCACCCCGAGCGCCTTCCCGGCGTCCTGCACACCGCGCTGCACAACTGCCCAGAACGGGTCACCCGGGCCGGCGTGGGCTATGACGTAGAACGTCAACTCATCCGCCGCCAACGTCGCGGAGCCAAACCCACCCAGCACGAGAGCGCAGCACAACACCAGCATCAACCCGACAAGCCTTTTCATGCGGAAACCCTCCTTCTTCACTCACGGGAATGTGACAGCCACTCGCGTCAGACTCCGCGTTCTCGAGGTTTCCTTCGTCGAACTCCTTGAGATCCCTAAGTGGCACACCGACAGTCTCCCACCTCCCTCCTCACGATGGGAGACCGGACGGTGGTCCCGAGTCACCAAGAGTCGCTTCCAGCCTGTCCGTCCGTAGTGCTTTGGCTTCAAAGGTTTCGCGCAACTTCGTGAGTTGACGGCAGTGAATGCATTTAGGTTTGTCGGTGGCTAGCGTGGCGAGCGTCCTTCGCCCACGGGCATCAGGTCATCGCGGCCATCCTCCTACACTTAGCTGCGGCCTACGATAGCGCTCGCGCTCGCCCGGCAACTCGCAGACACCTCCGGTCTTCATGCCTTCACGGGAATCCGCTCGAGCCTGGTGTACGGCTGGAGAGGTCCTCCCATGAGAGGCGACGCGTATTGGACAAACGCCGCGGTGACATCGTTGCCTGCTTCGTTTATGAACTCGTCCGGCACGAGCTTCTCTTCATTGGCCACGACCGCCAGATCACATGTCCCGAGCTCCACCTCATACCGCGGCCCGGGCTTCCGCGTGATGACCACCATCTTGTCGGTGACCCCCTGAGTCGCGCACCTCACGGCGTGCCGGCCGACCTCGTACGCTTCCTCCACGTCCACCGGCGAGGCCAATGCCGCCGACACCCTTTGGATCGTGCCGGGCTTGTCGCACCTTGCCTTAAGCTTCAGGTTCGTCGCCACGAGGTGGCAAAGGAACTCCCCGACCCCGCCGAGCTGCTTGTGGCCGAACTTGTCCGTGTCGATGGACCGGGACGAGGCCGTGACGTACCTCCCCGCCTCATCCTTCAGCCCTTCGCACACCGTCACTACACAGTGCCCGAGCCTGTCGTACACGGCCTTCACGTCCGCGAGGAACTTGTCGGGGTTGAAGGGCCGTTCCGGCAGGTAGATGAGGTGCGGGGCAGCGTCTTCGTGGTCTCTCGCAAGCGCGGTAGCGGCGGTAATCCAACCCGCGTTCCTGCCCATGACCTCAATTACCTTGACGTTGTCCACGACCCCGATCGCTTCGGTATCCAGCCCGGCATCCCTGACCGCGATCGCGACCCAGCGCGCGACGCTCCCGTAGCCCGGAGAGTGATCCGTCACCGCAAGGTCATTGTCTATGGTCTTGGGGACGGCCACAACCGCGAGCTCGTAGCCGGCGTCTCTCGCTGCCTTACTCACCTTGTTGGAGGTATCGGCGGAGTCGTTCCCGCCAATGTAGAAGAAGTAACGGATGTTGTACTTCCTGAAGACCTCCACCAGCCTCGCGCAATCCTCCGGCGACACCTTGTGGCGGCACGATCCGAGGGCGGCCGAAGGAGTCCCGCGAAGCCCTCGAATGACGGAAGGCTCCTGCTTGCCGAGGTCGACAAAGTCCTCTTTGAGCATCCCGAGGACACCGTGCACCCCCCCGTAGACCCCCTGGATCTCTGCGTGCTCGAGGGCTTCCTCGACCACCCCTGCGAGGCTTGCGTTTATTACGGCAGTCGGCCCTCCGGATTGTCCAACGACTGCGTTGCCCCTAAGCGGCATGAGAACCACCCTCCTATGTGCTCTCGCCCCTCCATCCGGACCCGGTCCCAGGGCACTGGGGGCACTCAGACAAAGTAGCGCGTTATCGCGTCCATGTCCTTCCCGCGCGTCTCCATAAGGACCCGCGTGGCCGCCTCCGCATCAAGGCCGTTGTGAACTATCTCGCTCACAGCCACAGCCACTGCCCGTGGATCGTCCTTGCCGGGGAATGTCACGTTCCTCCCCACGAGCGCGCCCCTGACCGTAGCCCCTGCGCGCATTCCCGCCGCGAACTCCTCGAGTATGCCGGTGGGATCGCCAGTTGACTCCCCGCCCAGCATGAGTATGGGACAAGTCGTGGCCCTCGCGACCTTGTCATAACCCTCGCAGTACGGGATCTTCAACCATGTGTACGCACTGGATTTTCCGAGCCCGGCAGCGACCCCCACGATCTTGATGAGTGCCTCAGCCTCTTTCAGGGTCTTGAGCTTCCCCTCGACCTTCCGCAGCATAAGGGCCTCAAGGAAGACGGGGATTCCCAAGTCAACCAGCTCGTTGATGGCTTCCACACAATACATGATCGTCTTGCCGGAATCCGGGTTCTCCGGATCGAGCCTGAACATTATCTTGGCGCCGTCAAGGCCCATGTCGGCGATGGAATCCACCGTGTACGCGGTCATCCTGTCATCCATCTCGAACACGACGCCCGCAAGCCCACCCCGGTTCATGCACCCGAGGATTACCTTCTCGTCCAGGAAGGAAGGTCCGCCAGCCTCCTGCACGAGGTAGTCGAGGACGAGCAGCTCCTCGATTATGTCAGGCGTCGCCATCACCCCATCGAACCTGGGGTCAGTCAGCACCCTGGCCAGGCGTGCAAGGAGGCCGTACCGGTCGCCGATGGCCACAGGGTCGTCGCCGACCTTCGTCACCATGCGCGCAGGGTGGTCGGTCGCGAGGATCGTGAGCTTGCCGTCACGTGTGAGCGTGCGCCGTCTCTTGCGGCTTTGGGCGATCTCCCTTATAAGCCCTGGCTCGTTCACCCGAATGTCAACGATCTTGTCGCAGATCCTGGCAGGCAGGAAATCCTGCGCCCGGAACTCGTATCCTTCGATTGAGTACCCAAACCTGCCGGTCATTCATCGCACCTCCCGTGGTCTCTGATGCGGTACGGGCGTCTAGGACGGCGCGCTTGCGGCGCGCCTCGTTCGAATTCGCCGCGCGAGATAGCCGAATTCTCCACGCCCCGTCGCGCAAGCACCGGCAACCCTAGCGCCGTCAAGAAATGAGCAAAGGCGCCAGGTGCTCGCGGGTCCGAGCGTATGCCGCGCGGGCTTCCGGTTTGTGAAGTATCTCCGCCGAAAGGTAACCTTGGTATCCCGAGTCGCGCAGCGTCCCCACGATCTCACGGAAGTCCAGGTGCCCGCACCCCGGCGCCCAACGGTTGCTGTCTGCTACGTGGACGTGCCATATCCTGCGCGCAGCCTCGCGGAGTGAACCCGTGATCGACGGCTCCTCGATGTTCATGTGGAAAGTGTCCACAAGGAGGCCCACGTTGTCACCGGCGGCTTCGGCCACCGCAAGCGCGTCAGCGACGGTGTTGAGGAGGTCCGTCTCAAAACGGTTCAAGGGCTCGAGGAGCAACTTCACACCACGTCCAGCGGCATACCGAGCGACCTCCCGCATCCCCGCCACCACGCACTCGGTGGCGCGCTCCGGGCCGAGACCGTCCTTGGCCCGACCGCGAATGAGCCCGACTATCACGTAGGCGCCGAGCTCCGCCGCAAGGTCCACATGGGCTTTCAACCGCGACACAGCACCCTCGCGTCGTGCGGCCTCCGGATGGGACAGGCTGAGCCCCTCAGCGTACGCAGCTCCTGTCCCGAGCGCGGGGACCTCCAGGCCATGGGCCCCCAGCAGGCGCTTCACTGACGCAGGGTCGAGGCCCTTGGGATCGCCTATCGCAAGCTCGACTCCGTCAAACCCGACCTCCGCGGCAAGCCTCACCGCCTCTTCGAGCGGAATATCCGCCGCGAGTGGCGTCGCCTTCGGCGTCGCGTTCGCCACAATGCTCAATTTCATCTCAGCGTCACCTCGGTCATCCTCGCGCCTCGCCTCGGCCATTCCTGCACGATGATCATGCCGTGCCCATGGTGCCTGCGGCCATCCTCCCGCCCGGTCCTACACCGCGCCGGCTCGAGGCGTCCGGGACCCGATCCCGGGCCTAGGTGCCTCGCCACGGATTCACGTTTCCTTTCACCACAGCGCAAGGGCTGCCGGTGCCGGTTTCAACCCCGTCTCGCCGGGGCTCACGCCGGCGGATATACGAGAGAGTAGATGCTCCGCCCGCCAGGCGCAAGAGGCCCCTTCAAGACCGCCTCGATGTCCTCACGGCGCCGCTGGCTCATGTCCTCGATGGGCGGGAGTTTGCCGGGCGGGAACGCCTTGAGGATGTCGTCATGCAGCTTCACCATATAGTCCAGGAATGCTTCGACACCCGGCCTCGCCTTCTCGGCATCGGCGAGCGTGGGCTTGCCGACGCAGCCCTCGGGCGTAGCGGCATATTCAGCCGGACCGCACCCGATGTGCCCGTACCACGCTATCGGCCTGTGAAGCAGGTTGCCCGCCTTGTCCACGTGCCCTTCGGGTAGATAGCCCCTAGGCGTCGTATCCACGGCCTTCGACTGGTCCATGAGCTCCGGGAACAAAGCCAAGCTCCACGACGTCTCCACTTCGTCGGCGTGGATGAAAGGAGTCTCGTACACGCCGCCTTGATCTTTCAGCTTGAAATGGTCCTGCACGGCGTGGTACCAGTTGACGTTGATTATGATCGCCGGCACCTGGTACGTCTTGCCGAACTGGTGGATCGCCGTGGGGATCACGTACTCTTGGCCGTGCCCGTTGAGAAGTATCATCTTGCGGAACCCCATGTTCCAGAACCCGGCCATCATGGACTTGAGGAGCCCACAGAAGATCTCCTCAGGCACTATCACAGTGCCCGGCATCCCCATATGGTGGAATGGATGGGAACCGTACCACACGGGTTGGGCGACGGTGCAGCCGGTCCTAAGAGCAACCGCCTCGGCCATCCTCGTCACGAGGAAGGTGTCCTCGCCGATGCACGCGTTTGGCCCGTGGTTCTCCGTGGACCCCACGGGGACTATGAGGATGTCGTCTTTCTTGAGACGCTCCTGGATCTGGCTCATCGTCATGTTTTGCAGGTAAACGCCAGACGGTTCGTCCATGTGCCCCTTCTTTGGAGGCAGTTCCCAGTTGCCCATGTGACAATGCTCCTTCCTTCGAGGATTTCGAAAAACCAGCGCAAGGTCGGTCGCCCGTCCAAGGCGGGCCGCCCGTCCGTCGCGCAGTAACCGGCGGCCTCTTCGGGGGCCGGCAGTCCACCTCTTGACGCCCGCTGCGCACGGTTCACCGCACGCCGCCCGCCGCGCGCGACTGGTCGCCGTTCGTCCTCCGGCTCGACCGGTCCACGGCCGGAGCGGGCGGCTACTCGGGCGTAACGACCACCTTGACGGCCTTGCCGGACCTCATCGCTTCGAAACCCTCGCTTATGTTGGCGACGCTCACCCGATGCGTTATGAGAGCGTCCGTCTTGATGGCCCCGCTCTCCAACACTTTGATGGCGGGCGGGAACGTGTACTTCGCTATGTAGGTACCGAGCACGGCGACCTCGTGGCGGGTGATGTAGTACTGCGCCACAGGGGGCGCGACCGATTGGTTCATCCCAAAGAGGAGCACCTTGCCGCCGCGCCTCACGAGATCCAACGCCGCCGGGAGCAGCGCACCGACCGCGTCCACCACGACATCCGCGCCGATGCCCGTCTCGTCCAACACCCTTGCCTTGACGTCGGTGCTGCGCGGGTCGATCACGAGGTCGGCCCCGCTCCGCCTGGCTGCCTCCGCCCTCACTTCGGCCATCTCGGAGACGATTATCTTGCCAGCGCCGGCCGCCCGGAACACCTGGATGAACAGCAGCCCGATAGGCCCCGCCCCGAGCACGACCACAGACTCGCCCGGGTGCAGCCGCACTTTCTCGGTGCCGTTGACCACGCAAGAGAGAGGCTCCGCAAAAACAGCCGTGTCGGGCGGAACGGCTTTCGAGATCTTGTGAAGAGCCCGCGCTGGCGCCACGTTGTATTTCGCGAACCCTCCATTGAGGAAGATCCCGAGCGTAGTCATGTTTTCGCACATGTTCGGCATGCCCATGCGGCAGTACCGGCACCCGCCACACGTGAGGTTGGGGTCGATGACGACCCTGTCGCCTTCCTGCAGGCCCTCTACTCCCGGCCCCGCCTTGAGAACGGTCCCAACGTACTCGTGGCCGAGGATGGAGCCGGGTGTGGCCGGGTGGCCGGGCGGAACCTCCAGGATGTGCACGTCGGTGCCGCAGATGCTGGCTGCGTCGACCTTGAGAAGGACATCGTCCTCCTTGTGGAGTGCCGGCACGGGGACCTCCTTGACAGCAAGCCTACCATTGCCCTCGAAGACCGCCGCCAGCATGGTCCTGTCTTCCATCGAAAACCCTCCCGAGCCCCCGCCCCTAGATGAGAGCGGTGATCTTGCACTCGCTCCTGTCCGTCTGCAGCCTTATGATGTTCTCGGGCACCTCGTCCATGGTGATCCTCTTCGTGACGAGCGGCAGCACGTCCATGCCCGACGCGATCGAGCTTATCACCCTCGGGAACGTCCCGTGACCCGAATGGCCCTGGGAGCCGACTATGCGCGCTCGCCTCACCTGGAAGACCTCTCCGGTGACCGGGATCTTCGCATCCGCGCGGGCGACGATGGAGACCGTGGCCTCAATGGTCTTGCCTTCCCATATCGCCTGCTCGATGCCTGGCCATACAGCGGCCGGAAGGCCGGTGGCCTCTAGGTAAAGGTTCGCACCCATGCCCCGGGTCAGCTCCAGCACCGCCTCGGTGAAGTCCTGCTCCACAGGGTTGATGACGTAGTCGGCCCCCATCTTCTTGCCGAGCTCGGCGCGGCGCTTCGAGGGCTCGGAGAGTATGACCCTAGCCGCGCCCGCGCGCTTCATGATGGCCACAGCCGCGAGCCCGATCGGCCCTCCGCCGCATATCACGACGTTATCCCCGGGACGGATCCCGCCCGTGACGTCGATCACGGCCGTGTACGCCACGGACGTGGGCTCGACCAAGGCTCCCGCCACGAACACGTCGTTGCCGGAGTACCTCTCTTTTAGCTCTTCGATGCTCCACACGTACCTGGCGTCCACCGTGATGTATTCAGCGAACGCCCCGTCGCAGCTGAACCCAAGTTCCTGAAGGGCCTCGCACTGGTTCGGGTACCCGTCAGCGCACGGGCGGCACGAACCGCACCAGAGCATCTCCTCGGAGCATACAGCCTCGCCGGGCTCGAAGGGTTTGCGCGTCCGCTTGTTTATGGCGTTCTTGCCCGCCTCGACGACGACGCCGGAGAACTCGTGCCCCAGCGTGCACGGGAACGCGGTGAGACCCGGATACAAAATGTAGCCTTCTTCATCCGCCTGTGCCATGTGGACGTCGCTTCCGCAGATCCCGCAGGCCTTTACCTTGATCAACACCTCAGTGGGACCGGGCTTGGGAACCTCCTTCTCCACCACCTGGAGTCGGGGGTTCCGCCACACCTTGCTTCCCAGGTACGTGAGCTTCCCGTCGATGTCCTTCGCTCCAAGCTTGAAGCCCGGCCTGGGTTGCCAATCGCAAGACAGAACAACCGCTTTCATCTCTCTTACCTCCATTTTCGACACGTCTACGGCCTATCCGGCTCCGCCGCATCGCTACGGCCTTGATACTCCCCGCAAGTCCGACGGACCACCAGACGCGGGGGAAGGACCACGCGGCGTGCCGGCTCATCCCCGACTTTGCCGTCGATCCGCTCGAACAACATGCGCGCGGCTATGGCGCCGATATCGTACTTGGGTTGGGCGACGGTCGTGAGCTGCACCAGGTGGAGGCGGGCGAACGGGATGTCGTCGAACCCGACAACAGCGATATCCTCTGGCACCCTGAGGCCGCGCTCGTATATCGCCTCGAGCGCTCCCATGGCCATATAGTCGTTCGCGGCAAACACCGCGGTGACGCCCAGAGCCCGGTCCAGGAGCGCGCTCATGGCACGGTACCCGCCCTCCTGCTTGAAATCGCCCTCCGCAACGAGCTCGGGATCCGGTTCGATGCCCGCTCGACGGAGCGCCTGGCAGTATCCTTCGTACCGGTCCATGCTTGCGGAGACGTGGGAGGGACCGGCCAAGTAAGCGATTCTCTGATGGCCGAGCCGCACGAGGTGGGTTGCAGCCTGGAACCCACCAAGGACGTTGTCCACAACCACGCTGTCGGCCTCCACATCAGGCAGAGTACGGCCGGCAAAGACGAAGGGGATCTGCTTTGAGCGTAGAACCGTCATATCGCTCTCCCCCGCCTTGACCGACGTGAAAATGATGCCGTCCACCCTCTTTTCGACAAGGAGGTCTATGTACGCGGCCTCTTTCTTCGGTCTGCCGTCGGTGTTGCAAAGGATCACGTTGCTGTCGAAGTCCGAAGCGAGGTCTTCGACGCCGCGCGCCACCTCCGCGTGGAACGGGTTGGTTATGTCGGATATGATGAGGCCGATGGTCCCGGTCTTCCGAGTGTTCAACCCCCGGGCGAGCGCGTTCCGGGAGTAACCTATCTCCTTTATCGCGGCAAACACCGCGGATCTGGTCTCTTCAGCAACGTTTGGGTCAGCATTCAGGACACGCGACACGGTTGACTTCGAGACACCAGCGACCCTGGCCACGTCTCGGATTGTTGGGCCCAACTTCATCCACTCCATCCCTGCGTGTTGCGTGAGGGCGGGCGGGTCATCATCGCCTTTCGAGCCGTTGCCGGGTTGCCGGTTTGCGCCCCGCGAGGGGTCCGAACCTGAGCTCGCTTCGGCAGCGCCGTGTCGGCAAGGCTGACGGCAACCCTCTCCTGCCGCGGCGTAGCCACTGGCGGCCTTTCCCGAAAGGCGAAGGGTTCCGTACCTCACTCGGCTTTGGTTTTTGGTGCAACAGAGGCGCGATCCCAGGTATATATGGGACCGGTCCCAGAGTAAGTGATTCGCCGTCGCTAGCCGAACTCCTTCTTTAGGCGAAAGAAATCTCCAGCCGCCTCTGAGCGGCTGCTAGAACGGGTTTTGCCGCGGCGCGCCGCTGTTCCCGTCGGTGTTTCGTTGGCGGTTCAGAGCAGGCGGCAAACTGAGCGGGGAAAACCGAAATGGTGCGGGGACAGCTATGGGAATGGATGGGACGAGCCTCTCCGGAAGGGCAAACCGGCCCCCGGCTCGAGCCCACGACAAGGCGACATAGCTCAGAATCAGTGAGATCCGAGGGGATGGAGGCCTGGTATGGCTCGGCCATGGCCGCGATGACGTGGGCCGGTTGTGGGAGCGGTACCATCAGTGCCGGATCTTCCGAAGCCATAGCTGGGCCGGCCGCACAAGCTTGGCAGCCCGCACCGTGCGATCGTGCGGCTGACGACGTGTCTATCCTATGCGCGAGCCCGCGCGACGGCGTCAAGGAACAGCCTTGCCCTTTCGGCGAGCTCGTCCCACTTCCTCTCGGCCACGAGCTTCTTATCGACCATCGCGGTTCCGACACCAAGGAAGCAGGCGCCTGCCTTAATGAACTCTCCCGCGTTCGTAAGGTCGATTCCCCCTGTCGGACTGAGAAGAACCTGGGGAAGCGGACCTCTGACGTCTCTGAGGTATTGGGGTCCAAGCTTGGTCGCAGGGAACACTTTGACCACGTCCGCCCCAGCCTCCCACGCCGCCAGTATCTCGGTCGGCGTGAAAGCGCCGGGCACGACTATCTTGCTGTACCTCCTGCATACGGCGATGACATCCCTGCTGAGAACCGGGCCGACTACGAACTCGGCCCCAGCGAGAATCGCCAGCCTGGCGGTCTCCGGGTCGAGCACCGAGCCCGCTCCCACCAGCACGTCGTCACCGAACCTCTTGCTGGCCTGGCATATCACATCCATCGCGCCGGGAGTGGTCATCGTGATCTCGACCGCTCTTAGCCCGCCCTGACGCAGCGCCGCAACCACGTCCATGAGCGACTCCGCGCTCTGCGTTCGTATGACCGCCACCACTCCCGTCTGGATCATTAGCTCGAGCTTTTGCTCCTTCTCAGTCACCGGAATCCCCCCAATGCTGTTACAGCCTTGATTCACCGCCGCGCCGCGCGGTGTCACTGCCGAAGCCACCCCCCGATCCGAGGGTCACCCCATCCGGCGGGGCCTGTCCCTCCAATGCGAAAAAGGCTGGCGCGCTGCCGTGCGAGGCAGCCGCCCAGATGTGCAGACGTGCTGTGGACCCTTCAGTAGCTCTCGAAAGCCCTCCTCCTCCACTGGTCGAACACGACGACAGAGACGATCACCATGCCCATGACCACCCTCTGCCAAAACGCGGATACGTTGAGGAGATTCAGGCCGTTCGCGAGTATTCCCATGATGACCGCACCTATCACGGTACCGACGATCGTCCCTTCGCCTCCAAAGAGGTTTGTGCCTCCGATCACGACGGCCGCTATCGATTGCAGCTCGGCCCCGTCGGCCATGAGCGCGTTCGCAGAATTGAGACGACCTGTCAGCACGAGACCTGCGACCGCCGCCATGAACCCCATGATCGCATATATGTACGTCTTCGTTGCCTCGATGTTGATGCCCGATACCCTCGCTGCCTCCCTGTTTCCTCCAATGGCGTACATGGACCTCCCCAAGACTGTGCGCGTCGTGATCACCCAGCCGACCACTGCGATCCCGAGGGCAACCAGCGCAGCCACGGGGATGCCTAGAATGTCGCCGCTCCCTATCCAGATGAGGCCTTCCGGTAAATAGGATTTGAGGGTCGTTGCAGTGAGGTGGGAGGGTACCGGCAGCCCGCCCGTCACGATCAGCGCGATTCCCCTTGCGGTGGAGAGCATGCCGAGTGTGGCGATGAAGTCTGGTATCTTGCCCCGGGTGATCACGAGACCGTTGAGGAAACCTGCAGCAGTGCCGACGATCAGGGCTAGGAAGACCCCGACCCACATGCTGAGGCCCCAGTACGTCATGGCTACGGCCCCGAACGAGGCGGACAGTGCGAGCAGCGCGCCTACTGAAAGGTCTATTCCTCCTGCGATGATAACCATCGTTTGTCCTACGGCAAGAATGACGTTTATCGACACCTGACGTGCGACGTTCACAAGGTTATTCGGTGTGAGAAAGTGCGGGCTCGCGAACGAAAGATACGCGGACAGCAGCAACAGAGCGATGACCGGCCCCCCGCGAAGGAGACTCGCGCCCAGCATGCCGCGAAGTGCGCCCCTTGCCACGCCCTTTTCGCCTGTTATGCTCTTTCTATCGGGGCTGGCGTCACCAGACAGAGCAAGCCCCTCCCCTGAGTTTCTTGGTCTTGCCTCTTTCAAAGTTCATCCCCCTATCCCACTGGCCATCTTGAGCAACTGCTCCTGCGTGGTGCAAGACGCCTGGAATTCCGCCACGAATGTGCCCTTCCGCATCACCAGGATCCTGTCGCACATGCCGAGCAACTCCGGCAACTCAGAAGAAATCATGAGAACGCCGATGCCTTGCTGTGCCAATCCGCTCATGAGCTGAAACACTTCCGCCTTGGCAGCCACATCGATGCCGCGCGTAGGTTCGTCGAATAGCATTATCTTGGACTCCCTGCACATCCACTTCGACAAGACGACTTTCTGCTGATTTCCGCCACTGAGCCGCGCTACCTTTTGCCTTAGGCTTGGGGTCCTGATCCTCAAGTCTCGCACAAACCGCTCCGCCGTCTCTTCCTCAAGCCTCGCCTTGAGGAAAGAGAAGCGGGAAAACTCCCTCAAGCTGGATAGCGTGACATTGGGAGGGATGGGCAAGCAAGGCACCAGTCCCTGCCTTCGATCCTCGGTCAGATAACCTATCCCCAGACGGATGGCATCTATTGGAGAGCGGATCGCCGCCTTCGCTCCGTCGACGAATACCTCGCCCGAGTCAAGACGTTCCAAGCCGAATAGCGCCCGTGCAAGCGTCGTCCTACCCGACCCCATCAAGCCGAATACGCCCACTATCTCCCCACGTTTGACTTCGAAGCTCAGATCGTGAAGAACCCCGGAGATGGTCAGATTCTTGACCTCCAGCACCGGCCGGCCGATCGTGGCAGCCGTCTTGGGAAACTGCTCGCTGAGCTTGCGTCCGACCATCATGGTCACAAGGCGGTCCTCCTGAGCCTCACCCACGTGGGTAGTCCCCACCTTCCTACCGTCCCTCAGAACAGTTATCCTGTCAGCAATCTCTAGAACCTCGGCCAACCGGTGCGAGATGTAGATGATCGACATGCCGTCCTCTTTGAGGGACCTGATGAGGCCGAATAACCGCTCACGCTCCCTATCGGACAGCGCCGAGGTTGGCTCATCCAACAGCAGGATGTATACGTTCTGGGAGACCACTTTTGCTATCTCCACGAGTTGTTGCTCCGCGACGCTCAGAAGGCCTACCTTGGTCCTAGGGTCCAGGTCAAGTCCGAGCTTCTGTAGCTCCATTCGGGCCGCTTCATGCAGGCGTCTCCAATCTATCGCCCCCGACCTGCGTCGCGGCCACCTCCCCAGGAATATGTTCTCAGCGACGCTCAGAGTAGGAACGAGGCTGAGCTCCTGATAGACCATGCCGATCCCGAGGTTGCGGGCGCGAGCGGGGCTCCCGATCTCCACCTCTTTCCCCCGGAGAAGGACCCGTCCCGAATCCTTGCTGAGAGACCCGCCCAGTATCTTGACCATTGTGGACTTCCCGGCACCGTTCTCACCCAACAGCGCGTGGACCTCTCCCTCGTACAGCTCGAAATCCACCTTGTCCAGCGCCCTGACGCCCGGGAACTCCTTGGTTACACCTTCCATTACTAGAATCGGTACCTGGGACATGTAGCGTCCCTCCCCAAATCTTGTGGGCGATGCCACGCATGGCCAGCGCTGACCCCAGCCCGGAGGCCCAGGCGTGGGAAGAGGGCAATGCCTCTCACTCCAGAATGCCGTGGATATGCTCCTCCTCCCACGCCTGATGAGAGGTCTCCTGGTGACGCGAGCGCCATGCGATAACGAAGCGGAACTCACACAACCCGTTTCCCGAGATCGGGAATGGGTGTCGTCAGCTTTTACTTCGTCACCTTCGCGTTCGCCTTGATCTGCTCCCAGTCGATAGGCTCGAGTTTCGGCAGAGGATAGAAATCATCCGCGTTGCCCTTATACTCCGTTCTGGGCCTGATGTCGAAGATCTTCGGAACCTCCTCGCCGAGCGCCAGCATGACAGCGAACTTGGTGCCGTACCAACCCCATTCCGGGAAGCCGTGCCATGTCTCAGCTATGAGTCTCTCCTCTCGGATGCGGTCCAAGGACTCCGGAGTGCCGTCGTTCGTGAACACCTTGACCTCCTTCTGTCTGCCAGCCGCCTCAACCGCGAGCATAGCACCGAGGCCCATCTCGTTCGATGCGGCCCATATGAAGTCGAGAGTCCCAGGCGGGTTGGACGACAGGAAGTCCTCAGCCGCCCGTATGCCTTTCTCGCGGTTCCAGTCGGCCGGCAGGGTGCCCACGATCTTGATGCCGGGGTACTGGTCTACCACGCTATGGAAGCCCTTCAACCTGGCAACCGAGAAGAAGCCGCCGGCTATGCCCTCTATTATCGCCCCGCGCGCCTTGATGGTTGCTTTCTCCTGAGGCGTCACGGTCGCGTACAGGTCCTGCCACCATTTCAGGTCGAGATACGTGCCCGGCTTCACATCGACCTTCCTTCCGGTCCCCATGACTCCCGGGCCGCCGAAGTAATCCAGGACTGCATATCCCGATATCATACCAGCAATCGTGTTATCGAACCCTATGTATGATGCCACGTCTATTCCTTCGATGGGTTCCAGAAGGTTGACGATTATCACCGGGATCCCTGCTTTGTTCGCTTCCTTGACGGCCGGCTTGATGACTTCCACTTCAATCGGCGAAATGGCGATTACATTGACGCGTCTCTGGATGAAATCCTCGATGATAGAAACCTGGTCGGCGAACGCGGTGTGGCTTGCAGGAGCCTGTGTTATGATCTCGACGTTTATGCCGTGACTCTTCGCGTCCGCGGCGGCCTTCTCAAAGTAATCCGTAGCTGTCTTGAACACTCCGGTGATGTCCGGCGGGGTCCACCCGACCACGATCTTCTTGGGCAGTTCTGCCGCGGGGGCCGCCCAGGCAAACACGAGGGTCCCCAGCAGAATTAGTGCCAGAAGCCATATGGTCTTCTTGAGGCCTCTCATACTCAGCTTCCTCCTTTGTCTTTCCTGGCTTTAGGCATGCTTCTCGACAAAGCAGTCTCTTCCGCCCAGCGCAAGGGTCCCACGTCATTTCCCCTCACACTCACTCGATGGGTACGCTCCATCCCTTTCTCACACGCCTGTGGCCATTCACCTCCCTGTTGTCTCAGTACAAACCGCGCTGTCGTACCTACGTCACGATGAATGACGGGCCACTCTGAGGCGCCAGCCGCTGGGGACCGAGGTGACACTCCTACGGAAGCACCACCGTTTTCAAGGTCTTGACGTCCCGCGCGCCCTTGAATACCACCTCGATCTCGGTGAGGGTGACCCGTGCGGTAATGATAGGTTTGATGTCAAGCCTGCCAGACGCCAGCATGTCGAGGGTCTTGCGGAACTGATGGATGCTTGAACGTGTGGTCCCCGTGACCAAGAGCTGCTTGTAATGTATCAGGTTCGTGTTCAGGGTTACCTTCTCTTTACCCCTTGGCAGCCCACCGAAGAAGTTGACGCGGCCCCCGGTCGCGGCCACCTCCAACGCCTGTTGCTGCGCCTCACCCGACGAACACGCAACTATCACGACGTCAGCCCCGCGGCCTCGGGTTCTATCCTTCACCGCGCCCACGAGGTCACGCTTCGCAGCGTTGACAGTCAGGTCCGCGCCGAGCGACTCCATGCTCGCCAAGCGTTCCTCCACGACGTCGCTCACAATCACGTCTTGGGCGCCGGCGAGCTTCGATAGCAGGAGATGGAAGGCTCCGATCGGGCCCGCTCCGATGATCACGACCGTGTCTCCCGGCCCCGTCCGACAGGCCTGAAAGCCGTTGTAGCAACACGCAAGCGCCTCGTTCACAGCGGCCTCTTCGTAAGAGACACCTTCGGGTACCCTGCAGACGTTTCCGTGCGCCACGGCCTCCCGAGGAAACAATACGTACTCCGCGAAGCCCCCGTCCAAGGAAACGCCTATCGCCTTGTAATCAGGGCAGAGATGATCGAGCCCCCGGACGCACTGCGCGCACGTCCCGCACCCGATATTGGGCGCGACCGTGACCCTGTCACCCGGACTGAAGCCCGTCACCTCGCTCCCGACCTCTTCGACATCGCCGGCAAGTTCGTGCCCGAGTATACGCCCTCTCCCGGAATCGCCGGCCCCAGACCCGGTGAAGCCTGACGCGAATATCCGCAGGTCTGTCCCGCAGACAGCGGCCGCCCTGACCCGGACGAGCACATCACCGGGTCCCACCTCGGGTGTTGGTACAGTCTCTATTCGAATGTCCCCGGGTCCATGGAAGACAGCAGCGATCATGCGTCCATCCCCTTTTCTCTCTCTTCTACACTCACACTGAGGTCTCCAGGTCTCGCAGGCGCTGCAGGCTTTCGCGCGCGTACACGTCCCAAAGAGAGACGTAGCGCGCCGTCCTCATGGCTATGAACGGATCCGGAACCGGAGGGAGGGGTTCGAGCGTCAGGAGACCGTCATAACCCATTTCCTTCAGAGCCCTCATCAGTGCCGCGAAATCGAAGTGGCCGCGCCCCACTGCCTGGCGGTTGCTGTCGGAAATGTGGACGTTCACGAGGGAGTCGCCGGCGGATCGCACGGCGCGTATGGGATCGCTTTCCTCGATATTCATGTGGAACGTATCAAGGTGGAGCTTGACAAACTCCGAGCCGACTTCCGAGATGAACTGCATCCCTTGCTCGGCGGTGTTCACGAGGTACGACTCGTACCTGTTGATCGGCTCTATCGCGAGTAGGACTCCGTGTTCCCCTGCGTACGTCGCGGCCTTTCGAACGGACTCGACAGCGTACCTCCACTCATTTCGATAAGCATTCTCCCACGCTTCGCCGTCGCGATGCTCTCCGACCGGACCCGTCTTCCCGGCGGCAGAGGGCACGACTATGATGACGCGCGCGCCGACATCGGACGCAAAGTCAACGCACCTGCGCAGGTACGCGACGGCCTTCTCCCTGACCTCAGCATCCGGATTCGCCAGGTCTCGCTCGCGCGTGGGCCAGGGATACATCCCGGCGATGGACACGACCTTGAGATTGTACTGGCCGCACAGTCGCTTCACGTCCGCAGGGCAGTATCGGTCCGGCTCCCCCACCAGCTCGATTCCGTCGAATCCGCACCGGGAAAGCCGCTGGAACGTGGTCTCGAGAGCCTCATCCCCGTATATCCAGTTGCTGACAGCGTACTTCATCACTGTCGCCCTCCCTACTCAGGTTCTCTCCTTCGCCTTGGCAGCACGGATGACCTCAAACGAAGGCCGCAGTGCCTCAAAGAGCCCTTTGTATACACGCACATACGGCTCGTAGCATCTGTGAACGTCCTCATTCGGCTGCACACGGTTTACGGGATGAGTGAAGGCTTTCGCAGCGGCAACCAGGTCCTCGAAGACCCCCACAGCGCGCCCGGCGATGAGTGCCGATCCCCACACCGCAACCTCGCTGCGGTCTAGTTGGACGTACGGTATCCCTAGAACGTCCGCCTTGATTTGGTTCCATACGGGACTCTTGGCGCCGCCGCCTATGACTCGAGCCTCTTTCAGTTCCAGGTCCGGCAAGAGCTCGGCCAGAATGTCAGCGTAGCATCGATATTCGTAAGCTATACCCTCGAGGATGGCTCTGTAGAGATGTCCCAGGCCGTGGCCCCATGTAAGCCCGACCCAAGCACCGCGCACGTTGGGGTCACTCGGGGTAACGCGGCCCCCGAAATGAGGTAGGAAGACGAGGCCGTCCGAGCCGGGCGAGACCTTTGCCGCCCGCTCATCGAGAAGCGCGTATACGCTCCCGCCCGAACTGGCCGGACTGGCCTCTCTCAGCGCCGCCGTTCCAAGCGCCATTTCGTCGCGGAACCACTTCAGACAGAGCCCGCCGCCGTTTATGTACGCGATGGGCACCCACAGGTCGCGGATAACCGATCTCGCGCACAGGAACGTCCGGTGCTCAGTATCTACGACGCGTCGATCCACACAGGCGGAAAAGACAGACGCTGTGCCAGCCACGTCGAAAACTTGGCCAGGCTCGACGATCCCAGCGCCGAGCGACGTCGCGGCTTGGTCACCGGCGCCGGCCGCCACGGGAATCCCCGGCACCAGCCCGGCGCAGTCCGCAGCTTCGGGAGTGAGCTTGCCTACGATGTCGTACGGTGCGACTATCCTAGGCAGTTTCTCGACCGGAACCCCGAAGGCCGCACATATCTCCTCCGACCAAGCGAGGTTCTGGGTGTCCCCGAACCCTGAGAAGTGCAGTTGAGTGTAATCGATGAACGCGTCCGCGGCGGTGAGCCCCGACATCCGCATCGCAGCATAGGCCGAAGGAACCACGAACTTCGCAGTGCGCCTGAACGCCTCGGGTTCCTCGTGCATCCACCACAGTATTTTCGGGCCGTGGTCATACGTGGGTGGGCTTCCGGACGCGGTGAGCACCGCTGCCCCGGCCTCCCTCTCCATGAGGTCTATGTACGGCTCGCACCGGGTATATCAAGCCACGAATCGTACCGGATCGAAGCCATCCCGTTCTCGGCCACGCCGCCGATGCCCGCCATCTGGCCGTCCACCGCTATTGAGGCCACTTGCCGGGGCTCGATTCCGGCCTTCTCAACAGCCGCCTTGATGGTCCGGAGGCATGAGCCGTACATGTCCTCCATGTCCTGCTCGACCCATCCCGCGCGCGGGTAGATGAGCCTCGACTCCTCGAACGCGTCCCCGAGGAGCCTGCCCGACTCATCGAACACCGCCGCCTTCGTTCCCATCGTGCCGATGTCGACGCCGACTAGATAGATCCCCTTGCTCATGTAGACAAACCTCGCTCTCTGGAGAAACCTCCGTTGTCAAGAAGCTCGGTTGTCACGAAGCCTGAGGGCGGATTCGGGTCAGCCCCAATTGGCACTTCATCACGCTGTGGAACGAACACCTCACGGAACACCTGTCAGGCCCAAAGCCGGTCCAAAGCCGCTCTACCACGACGGACGCAGGGTCAGGTTAGGCGCAAGGTGCTTCGGAAACAAGGACGACCGGGGCCCCTTCGCGGAGCGAGCGGTTCGCAGCCAGCACGCCCTCCAGGGCCTTTCTGCCGTCCAGCCCGGACACCGCAGGTTCAGTGCTGTTCAGAATGCACTCGACAAAGTGTCTCATCTCGTCGATGTACGCCTCCTTGAAACGCCGCTGCCACGACGGAACGACCGGCCTAACGCAGCCGCTCTTGCGACACACGACCGACGAATTCTCCTCGACCTGGCCTACCAAGATAACTCCATTCGTGCCGAGGATCTCGGCTCGCGCATCGTACCCGTAGTTGTCGGGACACGTTCCCTCGATGGCTCCCATAACCCCGTTCGTAAGCCTGACGCTCACGACGGCGCTGTCGAAGAAGCCAGGGTGTTTCTCGGCGAGGTCGCGCCTGGCAAACGCACCTGCCTCCGCATAGACCCTCGCCAACTCGCCACGGCCGAGCCACCTCACGGTATCGAAGTCGTGGCTGTTGACCTCGGCCAGGAGCCCATTGCTCCTTTCGAACGACAGGTACCAGTCCCCGGGCAGGCCAGGCCCGCGTCCGACGGACCTGACGAGTATCACGTCGCCGATTTCACCCTCGTCGATGAGCCGCTTCGCTTCCCGAAAGCCCGCATCGAATCTCCTCATGAACCCTATCTGCAGTTTCACTCCGGCCCGCCTAGCGGCGTCTATCATAGAGTCCGCTTCGTCGAGAGTGAGGGCCATCGGCTTCTCACAGAACACGTGCTTGCCCGCATCAGCGGCCGCCACCGCAAGCTGCGCATGAGTGAACACCGGGGAGGCTATGCATACCGCGTCAACCGCTTCATCCGCAACAGCCGCCATATAGTCGGTGTGCACACGTTCCAGATCGAGCTCCTGAGCGGCACGTGCCGCGGAAGCGGGGTCAACATCGGCCACTGCTACGAGTCTGGCGCCTGGAACCTCTGTCTTCAGATTCCTCGCGTGCACCATCCCCGCGCGACCGACGCCTATCACACAGAACCTCACGTCTCGGGACAACCGCAGGACCTCCTCTCCTCTCCCCAATCCAGCCGCTTGAGCGGCGCTCATCCCCGGCCTCTCAAACGGCGTGCCTCACGCAACCCTCGTGCTACCATCGGCTGCTATTGGGCTGTGTATCCTCCGTCTATGGATAGCACGGAGCCTGTGGCGTAAGCGGCCTCGTCTGATGCAAGGAACAGAATGGCTTGCGCTATCTCCTCCGGACGCCCCAGCCTGTTCGCGGGTCGACAGCTCTCCAGGGCGCGTCGCGCGGCCTCTGGGTCGGCATCGGAGCTTATCGATTTCGCGACGAGCGGCGTCTCCGTGGTCCCCGGGCAGACGCAGTTCACCCTGATGTTCATCGGCGCGAGGTCGACCGCCGCGCTTCTGCTGAGGGCGATCACGCCGCCTTTCGAGACATTGTAGGCGACTTGTCCCTTTATGCCCACCAGCCCGGCCTCTGACGCCACGTTGACGATGACGCCTCCACCGTGCCTGGCCATCCTCTCCACACAGTGCTTGGAACACAGGAAAACACCGGTGAGGTTGGTGGCCAGAAGCCTGTTCCAGTCGTCGAGGGAAGTGTCGAGCAAGTCGCCCTTCCTGTAAATGCCCGCGTTGTTGACCAGGATGTCTATCTTGCCGAATGCCTTCTCGATTTCATCCATCGCCCTCTCCACGTCTGCCGCGCGACTCACATCTGCCTTGAAGAAGCGAGCCTCGCCTCCGGAGTCTCTGATGAGCCGAACCGTCTCCTCCCCGTTTCTCTCATCGAAGTCCAACACAGCGACTTTCGCGCCTCGCTCGGCGAACAACAGTGCAGTCGCCCTGCCTATCCCGAGACCTGCACCGGTTACCACGGCCACCTTCCCATCGAATCCCATGGATCATCCCCCCGGCAAGAAGTGAAATCACGGCCACCCGGTTTGCAAGACCACGCCCGCTTTTCCGAGTTTCCCGGACGACTCACACACCTTACCAAGCGACAGCCTCCGGAAGCTCGCCGTTAAGCACCGCCATGAGATTCTTCACCGCGTTCCGCCCCATCTCAAGGATGGCTTCGTCGGTATGAGCTCCTATGTGAGGCGTCAGGATGACGTTGTCCAGGCCCAGCAAGCGGGAACCGGTGGGCGGCTCGTTCCGGAATACATCCAGCGCCGCCCCGGCTATGCGTCCTTCCGCAAGCGCCTGGTACAACGCGTCCTCGTCCACTACCTCCCCGCGAGCGGTGTTGATCAGAATAGCCGTCCGCTTCATCTGAGACAGTTCTCTTTCCCCGATGAGGCCCCTAGTTTCGTCGGTCAACGGCACATGAAGCGTGACGAAATCAGACTCTCGAAGCAATAGGTCGAGCGGCACGTACTCGGCCCCGTACCTGGCAGCGAAATCGTTATCGATCACCTTGTCGCAACATAGGATCCTCATATTGAACCCCGAGGCTCGCCGCACGACCCCTCTCCCGATTCGTCCAACCCCTACGATGCCTATGGTCTTCTTCCAAACGGCGAGCCCGACGACCTTACGCCAATCGCCGCTGCGGACAGCCCTGTCGGCAGACGGAATCCTTCGCGCTGCGGCTAGCATCAATCCTATCGTGAGGTCAGCAACCGCTTCGCTGTTGCCTCCTGGCGTATATGTCACGACGATGCCTCTCGCCCGTGCGGCCTGCAAATCGATGTTATCCACGCCGACCCCATACTTAGAGATCACCTTGAGCTTCTCGGCTGCGGCGATCACATCCCTGGAGATGGAATCCAGCCCGACGATTATCCCGTCCACGTCGCGGATCAGGTCTCTGAGCTCTTGCTCTGTGAACGGCCGGCCGTGCGGGTTTCTTATCACCTCGTGGCCGGAATCCTCAAGCGTTTTCAGCGGCTCGCTGAAGGCCTCGGCAAGCGATCTTGGCGTCACGAGCACTTTGTACCCCACTGTCGTCTCCCCTTACGGCGGCGCGCCCTCTGCATCAAGGATCGGTCAGGCACGCCAGGCTGCACCAGGCATCCGCCCCCTCAACGCAAACCTCCCGGCATTGGAACAGGACCCTCCGCCGAAAAGCGGCGCGAGGTTGGCGACATACCTAAGTGACGGTGCATTGATCCTGGCCCTTCTTCCAGTAGTTGCCCGACTGCCGGTGTTGCGCTCGGGGACGGCGCCCCAAGCGGGGCGCGCTTCGCCAAAATCCGGCCCGTTCGGCTAGGCAGCCGGATTTTGACACCCCTCGTGCAATCACCGGCAACCCCTCCCAAGAGTCGGGAGCACTCTTGCACCCCACTTAGATGGTGAAATTCCTATCCCTAGCTTCACCCTCCACCCCAGTACCCTACGTGAGGGCGTCTCTAGCCTGGATGACCCCGTCGTCCATCTGCAACCGCACGAGGCGCTCCCGCGTGGGCACGCCTTCTTTGTCCCAACCCCTCGCGGCGTAATACTCATCCAGCATAGTGGCATACATCTCGTCTGTCAGGACGCGGCCCTTGGCCATGCCCTCGGGAAGGGGTTCCTTCGTGGTTCTCTCAGGCAGCGTGTCGTCTTTGCGACGGATACCCTCTCTTGCGAGTATCACCCGTTCCAGCGTGTAGATGCGTTCGCCTATCTCGAGCAGCTCGGGGGTGAAGTCCACGCCGGTCACGCACTCCAGGACCTTACCCTTGGGCTTGTCAGTGAAACCAAGCCCGCTTCTCACGACGGTGCATATCACGAGAGAGTCCACGTAAGCGCGGACGTCTTGTATCCTCTTGACAAGTTCGCCTTTCCCATGGATGGCGAACCTATCATACTCGCCACTCAGAAGCTCGTCGCGGATGGTCCAACCGCCCACGTTATGGCAAGCTCCCCGGCTAGACGTGCCGAACGAAAGGCCGATTCCGTGAAAGGCGCGCGGCTCGTAGGCGGCAAACGGCATCCATTTCGCCTGCATCATGAAGGATCGAGTATCCGGGAACCGTTCCGCGAGTCCGCGAAATCCCTGGGCCAAGGTATCGCCAAACCCCTGCCTGCACGCGATGTTGCGGATGGTTTCGACCAGGGCGTCCCCGTTTCCGAACCGAAGCTCAATACCGCCGGTGTCCTCAGATGTGATGAAACCCCTTTCGAAAAGCTCCATGGCATACGCGATGATAGTCCCCGTGGACATCGTATCCAGGCCGTATTCGTCGCACAGCGCGTTCGCGGCGATGATCGCAGCGAAATCGGACACGCCGCATTGGCCCCCGAAAGACCCGATGGTCTCATACTCCGGGTCGCTCCGCATGCCGGCGTACTTGCCCTCCTTCACCTCGCACAGCTGGGCGCACGCCACCGGGCAGCGGAAACATGCCACACTCCTGACCTTGTAGTGCTTCGCCATGTAGTCCGCTGAAATCGTCGATATGCCGTCGAACACGGCGGTCTGAAAGTTACGCGTGGGATAGCAGCCCAGAGTGTTCAGTACCTCCGTATACTGGGCTGTGCCGAACTTTGTATGCAGGGCCTTCGTTTCGCGAGCGTGCTTTATGGCCTCCTTGACCGCCTCCGAGAGCGAGCCCGGGTCGGCCACTTTCACGGGGGCGCTGCCGTGTGCCACGACCGCCTTCACGTTCTTGCTGGCCATCACGGCCCCTGCCCCACCGCGGCCGAAGCTGCGTCCATCCACCTGAATGGAGCTGAATCTTACACCGCGCTCCGCGGCGGGTCCGGCGACCATGGTGCTGATCTTCCCGTCCCCGGTCATCTCCCTGAGGCGCTCCACGGTCTCGCTCACCTTCAGCCCCCACAGCGGCGCGGCGTCCCTTATCTCCACCTGTCCATCGGAGATCCGGATGTACACCGGGCTGCTCGCCCTGCCCTCGATGATGAGACCGTCGTATCCCGAAAACTTCAGGTTGGGACCGAAGTTCCCGCTAGAATTCGAACAAAGGTAACGGCCGGTCTCCGGGGACACGGTGGCGCACTGGAACTTGCCGCTCGCGGGAACCTGGGTGCCGGTGAGCGGGCCAGTGAAGAAGAAGAGCTTGTTCGCCGGGTCACCAGGATCGATCCTGCCGGGGATCTCTCCGAGGTAGTACCGGGCCGCGACGCCCCGGCCTCCGAGATACTTGCGCTGAATGCAGGGATCGATGGGCTCAGACCGCCACGTTCGTGAGGAAAGGTCGACCCGCAGTACCTTTCCGAGGTATCCCCCGCTAAACACCTGGAACACCTCCCGCAGGGCCCGTTCCGCCGGACCGTTGAGCTTGAACAAGGAGAAGAATCGCACGCCCGACGGTCGTACCTTCACCGACGGTCGTCGTATCTCGGATTGTCCACAATCGCAGGCCTGCCACCTCGCGCCAGGACGATCTTGGCGAACCCTTTGTCCTCGATCGCGCCGTAGTTGTGACCGGCGTCCCCAGGATATACGGCGAAGAACACGAGGGGCTCGTCACCCACGTTGATGGACCTGTGCGCCCAGTAGGGCGGGATGTACGACACCGAACCCGGAAACATATCCAGGGTGGCCGTGGCCCCATCTTCCGTCTGCATGAGGAGGACGCCCTTGCCCCGGAGCGTGAGGTAGATCTCGGCGGTGCCGGCCTTCGAATGGAAATGCCCTTTGGTCATGAAGAACTCGTCGCCTACGTGCCCGGGGTAGACTATGCTCGTGCAGTGCTGGAGCTCACCAGCTTCTTCCGGAACGTCTACGTTGTACACGACATAGATCAGCGGGTCACCCTCATCCAGGAGGCGCCGGACTGCGTCCTGGTCTTGGTACATCCCTCTCATGTCGCTGAGCCGGCGGACCACCTTTACGCTTTCCGGGGCCAGCGCTCCGTCGATGTCGATCAAGTTGAGACAAGTGTTAAACGGCTGGCGTCGAGCGGCCACAAACTCTCCCTTCTTTCCCTTCTTTCATTACGGGCCGGTGTGAGGCCCCGTCACCCACCTGCGCTTCGCATGGCACCTGGGCGTCACGGCTCTGCCCCGCGCCCCGGCCGCGCCGTCCGGCCTCGCGGTCCAGCCGCGCGGCTGAGCCCCACCGTTCGGCCCTCCCTCGACGTTCCATCTGCCTTCAATGCCGTTGGCGGATCAAACGTTGCTGCCGGATCAGTAGTGCTTGATGACCACTGCCCTCCGCGTTTTCTGGATGTTCTCCACGATGTCGCCGGTGCGCTTCAGCCCAACCCCGACGAACAGTGCGTCGATTATACACAGTTGAGCGATGCGCGATGCCGTGCCCTCTGTTCTGTAACTCGTCTCCTTAGACGCGGTCGCCAGCTTGATGTCAGACACTTTGTCTATGGGCGACTTGGCGTAGTTCGATATGGAGATGGTTGTCGCGCCGGCCGCCTTTGCTACGCTGAGCGCCTCCACGATGTCTTTGCTGCTACCGGAGTGAGAGATCCCGATGGCGACACATCCCGGCCCGAGCAAGCTGGCGGACATTATCTGCATGTGGGGATCGTCATAGGCCACACACGGAATGCCCGTTTTCATGAGCTTGTGGGCAGCGTCCCTCGCCACCGGACCAGACCCGCCGACCCCGTAGATCTCGATCTTGCGGGCGTTCGCCAAGGCGTCGACAGCCTTCTTCATTTCCCCCATGGAGAGCACCCTCAGGGTATTCTCTATCGCGAACATGTTCCCCCGGAACACCTTCTCCACGGCTTGGTCTACCTCGTCATCCTCGTGAATCTCCTCGTGAATCGCCTGGACAGGTTTGACGAGTTCCAAGGCAAGCGCGATCTTAAGCTCCTGAAACCCCTTGTACCCTAGTTTCTGGCACATTCGGACGACCGTCGCCTCGCTGACCCCGGCCTGCTCAGCGAGTTCCGTGATGGTGAGGTTGATGATCTCTCCATGATGCAGCAGGATATAGTTGGCGACCTGCTCCTCGGCATTTCTCAGCGACGCCTTCATCTCACGGAGTCGGGCTGTGCAGCCCAGCAAATTCGCGGAATCCTTGTTGACGCCTTCCATTACCGTTCTTCGCCACCCATCATGCGTGGAACCAGTTGTTCCCCGGATCCTCTCGTGAATGATAGTTTCAGCCGCCCGCCACTCATCGTTGCGGTGTGCGTTGGCTGGCCTCTACGAAACTCTCCTACATGCTCGGTCCAGCGGTCAGATATCATGTCATCACGGCCTCTTTGCTCTCGCTGACAACTATTCCACGCCTGCGCGCAAACTCCTTCTGTTCATGCGAAGAAAATTTTCTTCTGCCTTAGGGACAAATGCCTCACCCCTGGGCGTCCTGCGAGGAGCAAGTGTGCCAACGCATGCCGGTGCAGGGGCATGGCATCTCGAGCCAGTGCGATTCGCGGGGGATGTCACTCACGAGGCCAATCGGTGCAACAGTGGGGAAGGTCCGCATGAGGTGCTTTCTGGGGTGAGCATGCAGGTGACGGGCGCTGGACCTCACCAGCGGCTGTCGGCTTCGGCGACACGGGCGACGCGGCTACCGTCCACCCGCTTCTTCCCGGTCTTCGGACCGAGTAACGAAGTCGGCGCCGCAAGTGAGAGGGCCGTTGTCAGAGCCCCAAAGCCGTCCGGTATATGGCTTCGATGTCATCACGCGTGAGAAGTCGAGGGTTGTTCTTGAGCAAGCGGGTCTGCCGTGACGCGACTTCGACAAGGTGCGGGATGTCCGACGGACCTATCCCCACCTCCGCAAGAGTCTCGGGAAGCCTCACGTCTCGAATGATTGCTTTCACACCGTTCACGAAGGAGAGCGCCGCGTCGCGAATGGAGAGTCCTTCGACTCTCTCGCCGAGGGCCTTTGCAAGGATGGCGGATTTGGTGAGATTCGATACTACATTGTACTCCGCAACGTAAGGGAACATCAGCGAGTTAGATACGCCGTGGGCGACCCGGTACTTCCCACCGAGAGGATATGCAAGGGCGTGGACAGCTCCTGTCCCGGCATTTGTGATGGCGACTCCAGCAAGAAAGCTTCCCAGCGCCATATCGGTACGGGCCTTCAAGTCCGAGCCGTGCCACACCGCCGTCCTGATCGAGCTCGCAATGAGTTCCACCGCGCGGAGCGAGTACATCTCTGACAGCGGCGTGGATCCAAGCGATGTGTACGTCTCACATGCGTGAACCAAGGCATCCACACCAGCCGAAGCCGTGATCGACGGCGGCGCGCTCAGCGTAAGGGCGGGATCAATGATGGCGGCCTCAGGCAGAAGGTGCCTGCTGACCACGGCCTGCTTTTCCCCGTCAACGACGAACAGTGCATTGGGCGTCGATTCAGACCCCGTTCCGGCGGTTGTTGGAATCAGTACCATGGGTAAGCCCCGTCCCTGCACTTGGTTCTCGCCGAGGTAATCACGAAGATTCCCGCCGAACCTTAGCAGGATCGAAGCCATCTTCGCAGCGTCCAGGGAGCTCCCCCCGCCCAGACCGACGATTCCGTCTATCACCCCACTGCGTCCCCGCTCCACAACGCGTTCGACAACTTCGATCCCCGGTTCGGGCTGGGTGTCGTCAAAGACGACGGCATCTATGGCATTGTCCGCGGGGAATCCCGAGGAACACGACAGGCTATTAACCGTGTGCGTTGAAGACTTGGCCAAAGACGTGGACGTGATCGTGCTTGCCCAGGTATCCATGGCTCGGCTTGCGCCGAAGCTCGCCGGGCGGGTGAGGGTCCCGGTGATGACGAGCCCGAAGCTAGCCGTGGAGGCCGTCAAGAGGGTCATTGATGCCTTACCATAGGCATTGTTGGTTGCTTCGTTGGTCGCTTCGAGACGCACGAGCCCCGAGTCACGTTCATGCGGGCAGGGACAGCGCCGCCCCCTCCGGCATCCCGCCGCCCGGGAGCCGTCCAGCGCCACCAATCCCGCCCTGTCCGCAGCGCACTGCACCGCCGGCCGGCCCACCCCGGGCTCGGGCTGGCCCAACCCGCCCCCGCGCGACTCACATTGCGCGGGCTCGCGTCTGATGAGGGTCTCCTAGCCTCCCGGCACGGCGGGCGGCATGCGAGCCGCCTCGCGTCCCCGCGGAGCTCGCCGGCTGCCGCCGGCACGTTCCCACGGTCATTTCGTGCCAGCCATGCAATCCCTTGTGACTACCAGAATCATCGCAAAGAGCAGAGCAGTAACAGCGGACGGATATCTCGTTTGGAACGCGCAAGAATGCTTGCTTCGGGGAGCTCCGCCTTGATGAAACGTGTCGCTTCAAGCCCGCTACATCGGGGCATGAGGACGTCCGTCAAACGGGACCCAACATGAGGCTAGAGATCGCCACGGCGATCTCCGCGGCCACCCTAGCGTTGTTCTTGAGCAGGGAGAGATTCGTCTCGACCGAGCGGCCGCCGGTGATCTCCGCGAGGCGGGCCAACAGAAACGGCGTCAGCTCTTTGCCGCGGATCCCGCGTTCATCGGCCTCAGCGAGCGCCTCTTCTATGGCACGGTCCACGATGGAGCGCGGCAGCTCATCCTCTGCGGGCACGGGCACCACCACGAGCAGCCCTCCGGGCAGGCCGAGGTCCCGCCTCACAACGAAGGCGCGCGCCACATCCTCTGCCGTCTCCGCCGTGTGGTTCAAAGCCAGGCCTGAATCGCGATAATAGAAAGCAGGGAAAGTGGCGGTTTGGTACCCGACCACGCAGACTCCCGTGGTCTCGAGGTATTCAAGGGTCCGCGGGAGATCCAGGATCGCTTTTGCCCCTGCGCTCACCGTAACCACGTTTGAGCGTGCGAGCGCGTGAATGTCGTGGGATACATCGTGCAGCTCGGCAAAACCCCTGTGGACACCGCCAATCCCCCCGGTCGCGAACACACGGATGCCCGCACGCTCCGCTATCGCCAGGGTCGCCGACACCGTCGTGCCCGCGGACCGCCGCCTCGCGACCACCATGGCTACATCAAAGGCCGCCGCCTTGCACGCGGTCCTATCGCCGGACAGGCGGTCGATCTCGTCCGCGGTCATCCCGACGTGGATCACGCCATCAATAATGCCTATCGTCGCAGGCACACACCCTCGAAGGCGAACGATTCTCTCGACATCAAGGGCCAGCTCTCTGCTCTGGGGATAGGGCAAGCCGTGGGTAAGCACCGTCGACTCGAACGCGACCACCGGCTCCCCCCGCGCTATGCTCTCGGCAACCTCATCCTTCACAACCCACATGCAGCATCACCGCGCCCTTTTCTTCCATACTTCTGGGTTCACGAGATTCGGCGGGATCTCGCCGCGAATCACAGCGACGGCGTTCTGGGCCGCCATAGTCGCCATCCTGGTCCTGGTTTCCACGGACGCGCTCGCGATATGCGGCACCATAACCACGTTATCCAGCTCTCTCAACTCCGGCTCGCACTCCGGCTCACGCTCGTACACGTCGAGCCCCGCACCCGCGATCTTCCCAGCCTTGAGCGCGCGCACGAGCGCCTTCTCGTCCACGACAGGGCCGCGCGACGTATTGACAAGTATCGCCGTCCTCTTCATGAGGTCGAATTCCTCGTCGCTAATGAGGTGATACGTAGACTCCGTAAGCGGCACGTGGAGGGAGATAAAGTCCGACTCCCTGAGCAGGTCCGCTAGCTCGCGGTGCTCGGCGTTGCACCTCCTCTCGACCTCCTTGGGCGCACGCGCTCGGCCGGAACTGGTGTAGAGTATCCTCATGTGAAACCCGGCCGCTCTCTCAGCCACAGCTTGACCGATCCTCCCGAGCCCGACTATGCCCAGGGTCTTATGATGGATATCCTGGCCCAGGAAGAGCATGGGGCCCCAGCCCTTGTACTCGCCCGCCCTCATGAATCTGTCCGCCTCGACCACGCGCCTCGCGGTCGCCATGAGCAACGCAAACGCCAGGTCGGCGGTGGTGTCTGTGAGCACGCCAGGGGTGTTCGTCACACAGATCCCGCGCACCGTGGCCGCACCCACATCCACGTTGTTGAACCCAACTGCGTAGTTCGCGATGACTTTGAGGCGCGGGCCGGCAGCGTCCATGACAGCAGCGTCGACCTTGTCGGTCAGCAGGCAAAGGAGAGCGTCCTTCCCCTTCACTCCCGCAATGAGTTCCTCTCTGGTCGCGACCCTATCGTGCGGGTTTACTTCGATCTCGAACGCCGTCGCGAGGACGTCCAGCCCTGCTTGGGGGATCCTCCGGGTAACGTAGATCGTCGGTTTCACGCTTTTCATCTCCTGGCAAACATGGATTTCTCATAGCCGGGGCTTAGTGGCCGCGTGGCACGGGGGAAGCCGCACTACAGTGCCGAAGGGCCTCCGCTCACACCTCGTCCTACGCCCCCTGATCCGCGCCCGGGCGCACTTCCTCGCGAAACTCGAACCTGTAATGGCACGCCAACCTCCCCATAACGTGCACTTCTATCGCAACCTCTCTCCCAACGGGCGTCACCACAACCTCGGCGAACGACCCAGACGGCCTTCCCGCGCACTCCCACGCCTCAACGAGCGAGCCCACAGTAATGTGGGTCGATGCTCGCCCCACGAGCACGTGGTTCCAATGAAGATGCCCATTGACGCAGAAGGGGGTCCAGCCCAGTTCGACGAGCTCGTCCACGAGAGCCGGACCCCAGGGAGGATTCTGGGGCTCACCAGGAGGGAATAGCGGGTTACGAGCCAAAGGTACTGGCACAAGCGGGCGGTGGCTGAACACCACAAGCACACTGCGACTGGTGTGTGGGACTTCCGTCAGCAGGCCCTCTACGTCAGGCTCCGCCGCCTCGGTGTTGAGAAAGAGCACGGGCCACCCTTGCCACACCTCGAGCCGGTTCCTCTGAGATTGCAAAGTGATCTCTTCGTTATCCTCCAGGCTAAGATGGACCAAGTCGTGATTACCGGGCACGTACCTCACATGACTTACGCGACGCTGGGCATGACGCAGCGAACGCGTCTTCTCAACCAGTTCGCGGAGGACAAGCGCATCCTCGACAGGACCCACGTTGTTGACCCGGTCTCCGAGATCCACGACCAGGTCCGGCCCGAATTCCTCCATCTCGCGCATAAAGCCCTCTAGGAGCGCAAACGCGTAGCTTCCAAGCTGCGAGCCGTGGTCGGGCCCAGCATGAATGTCCGTGATCACGCCTATGCGCAACTCGGACCGACTCATCCTGTACGCGTCACTCGTGTTCGACCGACACTGGTGCACTCGCGTGATCCTCCAATCCTTCTGCAGGCACGGTCGAGCAGGAGAACGCCCGGGGCGGCGCTCTCCTGCCCCATTCACACGAAGCCTGGGTAGACAAGTGGACTGTCCTATTTGTTGAAGAGTGAACGTGTCTGCTCGTCGATAGCCGCAACTGCCTCTTCCACCGACCGCTGACCCGCCCACACCTGGTCCAGCTCACGCCTCATGACGGTGAAGTACTGGTCGCTCTCCGGGAATAGCGGGAATGGTTTTGCATTCTCCATGACGTCCAGGAATACCTGCCGGTGCTCAGGCGCCCCGGGAAGACCGAGGAACGCAGGGCCGTACGCGACGCTCCTGATGGCGGGAATGCCCATGCGCGTTTCGCCGACGATCTTCTGACCCTCCGGCCCCGCGAAGAACGCCATCACCTTGAAGGCTTCCTTCGGGTGCGTGGAGCCCTTCGGCAGCGTCCAGAAGTTCACCCACAACCGGCATGCCGGCTCCATGCCTGCGGCCCAGACCGGCATCGGGGCCACATCCCAGTTGAGGTTCGGGTCCTTGGCAAAGGAGTTGGCCCATCCGACCGTGGCCACGTACATCGCGGTCTTCTGAATCGCGAACGCGCTCGAGGCGTACTTGAAGGCCTCAGCTTGGCTCGGAGAAGGAGCTATGCCTTCCTTGACCATGCCCTGGAGGAACTTCAGGACCTCCACCGCCTTGGGCTCGTGCAGCGCGTCGCGATTAGCCTCGGCGTTGATGAAGTTCGCCCCGTTCGTGAAGAGCCAGTCGACGAAGCCGTCGGCGAAGGTGTCAAAGGCATACCCGAATACCGTGGTGCGGCCGCCTTCCACTTTCGTCAAAGCCCTCGCTGTACGCAGGAAGTCTTGTCGCGTCCAGCCGGCCTTCGGATAGGCGACACCAGCCTGGTCGAAGAGGGTCTTGTTGTACGCCACGACGCTCGTGGTCACGTCCCGCGGCAGGGCGTAGATGCCGCCCCGGAACTCGATAGCCTTGCGCACCGCAGGAAACAGCGCGTTCAGGTCGTACCCTGCCTCTTTGATATAGGGGGTGAGCTCCTGTAGCGCGCCGCGCGGGACCCACGAGCCAAGCTTATCCATGCCCAGCATGGCGACATCCGGCGGCGTGCCACCGGCGATCATCGTTAGGACCTTCGTATAGTATTCCGAGGAGGGGATTTGCAGGTACTCGATCTCGATATCAGGATGCGCCGCTTCAAAGGCCGCCTTGAGTGCGTCTAGAGGACTCCCTGTCTCGAAGCTCCACCACGTCGAGACCCGTACTTTCGTCTTGGCAGCAGCGCACGGCGTCACTGCGATGCCCAGCAGCAGCACAAGGGCCATGACCCCAACGAGAAACCTCCTGACTCGCATAAATCGTGCCCTCCTTCTGAGTGGAATTCAGACTCTCCCGCCCTGAGAACGCTGTAGACGACAGTCGCACATTCGTACGGCCCTCTCATAGCCTCGTCAGCCCCGTGCAATAGGCCCGTGCAGCGGACCCGACGGTCTGACGCCTGCCCTGCCTGGCACATCCCCCCTCTCGTTCTTCCCGCGCTCTCAGCTTCGTAGCAGTACTCTCCCCCTCCCGTGGCCGGACCCGGCCCCGCTGGGCACCCACCTTGCAACACCCGGCAGCGGCGCGCCCGCCATCACCTAACGGCCTCCCAAGCCGGAAAGGGCGATCCCCTTCGTGAAGTAGCGCTGGCCGGCGGCAAACACAATCAACGTCGGGATGAGAGCGATCAAAGTGCCTGCCAGCATGATCTCCCACTCGGTGGAGTACATTCCTCTGAAAAAGGCGAGCCCCACCTGAACGGGCATCTTCAGAGGGTTGTTCGCCACGATGAGCGGCCACAGGAATGAGTTCCACTCGCCCTCGAACGTGAAAATCCCGAGAGCGACAAGGGCCGGCCGGGAAAGCGGCAGAATGATGTGCCAGTACACCCCAAGGCGGCTGCATCCGTCGATTCGCGCTGCGTCCTCAAGTTCGTACGGAAGGGTCAGGAAGAACTGGCGCAGCAGGAAGGTCCCGAAGGCCGAAAAAGCCCCTGGCAGGATCATCGCGGTGTACGTGTCGAGCCAATGGAGGTAGCGAATAAGGATGAACCTGGGGATGATAGTCACCTGCCCCGGGATCATCAACGTTCCGAGATAGAGCATGAACATGGCATCCCGCCCCGGGAAGCGCATCCGCGCGAAGGCGTATGCCGCGAGGGACGAGGTCAGAAGACGCAAGAACACAACAGAACAGGCGATGAAAGTGGAGTTGAGAAGGAAGCGCCCAAAGGGCACGCGGTTCCAGGCCGTCGTGAAGTTCTCCCAGTGCGCGGGATGGGGAATCCACCGGGGTGGGTAGTCGAACACCTCCCCGGGTCCTTTCAACGATGAGGAGATCGTCCACAGGAACGGCAGGACGGTGGCGACGCACAAGACGCTCAAGATAAGGTAGGTCGCCGCCTTCCCCAGCCGTTCCCGGGTGGCCTTACGCATGGCTGTACGCCTCACCGTTGGAGCCGTTGAGATGCTGCCGGTCCGGGTAGCGTCAGTCATACGTCACCCACCTCCCCTGATAGCGGAACTGCACGTACGTCACGGCGAATATGATGAGGAAAAGAACCCAAGCTATAGCCGCGGCATAGCCCATCTGGAACCACTCGAACGCGTTCTTGTAAATGTAGAACACCATGCTCTCCGTTGACCCTGCCGGCCCGCCCCGGGTCATGATGTACGGAAGCTCAAACATGTTGAAGACGCCGATGATGCGCATGACGAGCACGAAGAAGATCGTCGGAGAAAGCAGGGGGAGCGTGATGCTCCAGAACTTCCTCCATGGAGTGGCACCGTCGATGAGCGCGGCCTCGTAAAGCTGTTCCGGAATGCCCTGCAGGCCCGCTAGGAAGATCACCATGTAGTAGCCGGCTGACTTCCACACATCCATCAGGATTAGCGCTGGCTTAGCCCATGTGGTGGAGTTGAGCCAGTCCGGAGGGTGGGCTATGCCGATAGTCCTGAGAAACCAGTTGACGAGTCCGAACTGGGGGTCGAGAAGCCACACCCAGACTATGCCGATGGCGATGGTCGAGCTTACCGACGGGAGGTAGAGGGCGGTGCGGAAAAAGGTCATTCCTTTCACAGCCCTGTTTACCAAGAGCGCCAGCACGAGAGAGACTGCCGTGCCTAGGGGAACGATGCCTAACGTGAAGTAAACCGTGTTCCGGAGGGCGCGCCTAAAGCTCTCATCCTGGGTGAGGAGCTTCGCGTAGTTGGCAAGCCCGACGAACACGGGAGGGTTGAATAGGTCCCACTCGTGAAGGCTGATCCACAGGGAGAAGACCACCGCAAACACAGTGAACACGAGAAATCCCGCGAGGTTCGGGGCGAGAAACAGCCACGCCTCCCATTGCTCGCGCCACCGCAACGAACGCCGCTTGCGCTGCACTGCAGGCACGATCACTCCTCCCCCTTTCCGTCCACATCCCAACGAAACACCGAGTATTCTGCCGCCGGGACGGGGAACAGCCATCCGTAATCGCCCGCTCGAATGACTTCGCGCTGCCAGCCGCAGGCCCCCGAATCGGTCCGGTATACCTCTACCTTCGGGCTGGGCGCCCGCGCGCCCGGCTCTGGCTCATCCGTCTCCACCTCAGCTTTAGTTGGCGCTGTAACGGTGACAACAAGATCCGCCCGCTTGCCCCGGTTCACGACGAGGACGAGGTCGTCGTGCGTCCCCTTCCACCTGCTCGCCTTGAGCCCGGCTGGGATTCGCAACCCGAGGTCGTCCATGAACCTCGCGCCCGCCAAGTACGGTGCCGCGGCCTCTCTCACGCGGATCGCGTCCTTTAGAGAACGAAGCATGCGCGAGCGCACCCTCGCATCGCGGACGCGGGTTTCAAAGTGATCGGCCTCGACCCAGAAGATGCTGCCCAGGACGAACGCACGGTCCAAATCGCGGTAGAACAGCTCTTCCTGCAGGGCGGGGTCTTCAACGTTGCGGGGATTGACCATATTGATGAGGGTGTGCTCCGGGAAGGTGAACTTGTAGAGATTGAAGAATTCGTCGTACCGCTCGCCGTTCCAGGCCACGTTGGCGAATACGCGGCTGCTGTATATGTCGCCGCAGTTCTCGATCATGAGGAACGCGTCCGGACGAAGTTCCCGCAGCCTTCGCGTCGTCCGCTCGATCAGGTCTACATAGGCCATGTTGAATCCTGAGGAGCCCTGCACTGGACTATGAGCATGAGAGGCGTAGCACGGCAGAGGCGTGGCTGAGCCCAACTGGTCGAAGTAGATCCCCCTAGCCCCGTATGCCTGGCACATCCAGACGGCGAATTCCTCCAGATAAGAGCGCCACTCCGGGCACGACGGGCACAACACCACCGTCTCCGCCGGGCCGTATCTTTCGGGGATCGGCTCCCCCTTCTCGTCGCGCAAAAGCCAGCGTTCACCCAGGGACGGCAGGTACTCGGAGTGCTGGTCCATGATGCGGCTGTTGATGTAGAACGTGGTGAAGCCGCCCGACTCCTGGACGTAACGGACCCCTTCGTAGAGCTTGAGCGGCGTCCCGAGCTCCAGGTCGGGATTGTAGTCAGGATAGTGACTGTCGAACCCCAAGTGATTCCAGCCTGCGATGAAGAAGTGACGGCTCCGGAACTCGGCCCTGTCGCGGTCAAACAGAGCGGGGATGTCCGCGAACCGGTGCGTTATGCCCTCGTGGCGCCGGAACTGGTAGTGGGTGGTGATCACCACTTCCCTCGCGAGGTCGGCCGGTTGTTCCTCCTGCTCGACCACACGGTCGAACCAGCCACGGTACTCCATCGCCGCCTCGTGCCAGTCCCCCGAATGGACGCGCCACACGACAGGGTTCGCCTCATACGCGCCTCCGGGCTCGATATCCACGTACTTCCGGAAGGCCAGCGCAACCCACGGATCGCGCGGTCCGCCGGTCTCCACGCGCAGCCCGGTGACGGGGAACGACGGGTCGTATGAGGCGACGTACAGCCCGATGTCACCGTCCGTGAGGTCCATCCACGTCATTGAAGCAAGGCCGCAGTAGTTGATCTCCCGGGCGTACCCGTAGGAGGTCGGGACGCTCTGAGCGCGCCCGAATCCGAGGTAGCGGTCGCTAGAAAGACTGGCGGGAACGTCATGGACCTTCTCGCCCGCATGATGCGGATAGAGCAGATCCGGCGTGCCCGGCAACCGGACGGGACCCAGGCGCGGGTAAAGGATCTCACGGACCGCGGCGCCGGCCCCGTTCGCAAGGACGAGCCCCCAGCTGAACGTGCCGTCGTCGCTGAGATCCAGCCAGTAGCGCCCGCTCACAGGCCAGGTCTGGAGGCCCGCCTGCCTGCCGGAAGCAGCCCCGGAAAGATCAACATCGCGAGGAGCCTGGGAAGCTGTAGGAACCCCGGGAACTGCACAAACCCCGGAAGCTGGGGAAGCCGAGGGCACCGTCACGCACTCGTTGAACTCCACCTCCACCGCGTGTACCCTCTCCTGCGAGCACCGGCACGAGCCTCGGGGGTGGCCTGTCGATGTTGGCGATGGTGCGCCTTCCGCGGCCGGGTCCCACATCTCCGCCCCGTGCGCCTGCGGCTGCCCGACACGCGGGGAGCGAGGCCCGAGCCCGCTTGAGACAACGCGAACGCCATGCGGGCACAGGCGAATCTTCCGGCCCTCGGCTACGAGAACGACCTCAAGGAAAGGTATTTCCCCCGTCTTGAGAGCGGGCTTTGCCAGGAGTGGTCTCCCGCTCACCGAGAGCCGCGCAATGGACGCGGAACCCGACTCGAGTTCGAAGTCGATGGCATCTTTACCGTACCAGGCCATCTCGTCTCTCCCACCCAAATGGAAGCTTAGTACCCCTGCCTCAGGTACTGGCGACGCATGGTTGCATTGAACTCATCGGCCCCAGGGAGGTGATTGCTCCTGTATATGCTCGGGCGCAGGCCGCGCTCGACCAGCCGCTCGATCACCGTGGCCTGCAGCTCCCACATGAGGTACGAGGCTGCGATGCCCGACACGGGACAGATCCGCTCGCCCCCGAGCGCGTCCACTTCCACCACGGCATCCCCGTACGGAACGCACTGGTCTAGCACGAGGTCCACCACCTCGTAAAGACGGCGTCCGCTCTGGTGCTGCGGAGTCATGCGCGCGGACGCGCCCACCGAGGTGAGCCCTATGGTCTTGACGCCCATCAGCCGCGCCCTTAAGGCAAGCTCGACCGGCAACACGGCGACGCCCGATACGGAGCCGATCATTAGGACATCCCCCGCGTCCAACTGGGCCCGCGTGAGAATGTACTCGGGGAGGTCCCGGATCTGGTCGAGAAAGAGCCGTTTCGGGTTCGGGGGGATCGCACGCGGCCTGGACTCGTGGTCCACCCTCACCTCGACACGGATGGGGCTCACCATCATCAAGCCACCCGCGCGCCCAACAGCCTCCGTCATCAACATGTGCCCCGTATCGTAGAGGTTCCACGTGCCCCCGTTCACCACGGACTCCACGATTAGGGAGGCGGCCGCGTCTACGGCCGGACCCTGGGTTTCGTCGATCTTGCTCAGCACCTCTCTTAGGGCCGAGGAATACCGTTCCCGCAGCATAGGCTATGAGCTCCCCCTTTCCGGCCCCCACCTGGTCTTCGGCCACGCCCGATTCGGGAGGCCCTATGACCTCACGCAATGCCGCTCGCGCGACACACTCTCTCGCAGAACCTCGCAGAGCGCCACCAGACCACACGACGAGGTGTCACGGCGCAATGCCTTGTTTGAGAGGCGTCGCAGGCTGCAGCTCGACCGGGCAGACAATCGATTGTTCCAGCCTCGCGAGGTGGCCGTCGGTGATCTTCACCCCGTCAAGCTCGAGAGCGCGGAGGGCCGCGCCCACCCATGGCTGGAAGCGGGCTGGGACATACCGCGCCAGGGGCATCATGCGTTCGACTTCGGAGCGAAATGCCTCCAACACGACTGAGCCGGGCCTCATCACTCCACCCGTGGCCGAGATCGCACAAGGCTCCTTCTCCGCTCCCAAGCACGCGACCAGGCTGCACCCGAGGACAGCCAGCTCTTTTCCGGCACGTTCCAAGATGTCGCGAGCGACCTGGTCGCCATCCTTCGCGGCCTGGGTCACAAGGAGAGTCAGGCCGGCGATGCGTTGCCTGTTCAGCTCGTTGCTGTATATGAAGTGGCGCAGCTCCTTGTCGAACGAATAGTGTAAAGCGCGCCGGAAGATATCCCGCAGCTGGGTCGCGGGCCCGCGGCCATCCACTGCACGCGCGACCGCCTTCAAGGCCTCAACGCCGATCCAGTAACCGCTGCCCTCATCGCCCACGAGCGGCCCCCAGCCTCCGGTCGTGACCCAGCGGCCACGCCAGCGACCGCAGGCAAATGAACCGGTGCCAGATAGGACCACAACCCCGTCTCCCTGGGGCAAGGCCCCGCGGAATGCAGCATAGGCGTCGGATTCCACGACGATCTTCGCCTCCGGGACCACGGGCCTCAAGGCCCTCTCTGCGCTGTCGGCCGGAAAGCCAGGAGCCGAGAGATAGACCACCCGCACCTGCGGGAATGCTTCCTGGCTGCCGCCCCCGCCGGCCAGACCGCAGCGGCTAAGGGCGCCCAGGACCGCCTCCCTGACCGCATGCCTCGCATCACGGTCCGGGACAAAGAGCGTATTGGTCGGCCCGCCGTAGCCGAGGCCGAGGACCGCCCCGTCTGACGATATCACACAGCCGACAGTCTTCGTGCCGCCGCTGTCCACGCCGATGGATATCGATTGGCAAGGGTCGTTACTCAAGCAAGCTCGCCTCTTTCGTCGGAAGCTCCAGCAAACCGCCGCAACTGAAAGCGGAGGATGTACCTGTCGGCACGGTACAGGGTCCGGACGTACTCCACCCTCTGCCGCCCGACACCTTCAACCGTCCTGTCTGCCACAAGAAGAACAAGCTGTTCACCCTGGGCACCGAGCAGGGCGGCCTCCTCCGGAGTCGCTAGGCGCGCCTGGATGTACTCAGAAGCCTTCAGGATCGCCAGGCGGTACCGGTCCTCAAGCAATCGTTCGATCGGGTAGACCTCGAGGTCTTGCTGAAGAAGGTCGGGACAAAAGGCGCACGGAACGTAAGCTTCCTCGAGCGCCACGGGCACGGATTCGGCCATTTTCAGGCTCCGAATGAAGTAGACCTCGCTGCCCTCCGGCAGGTCGAGTTGCCAGGCAAGCTCGCCGTGCGCCTGAATGACTTGCCAGGTCAGCAGCTTGGAGCCTGGCATGAGGCCGCGGGCCCTCGTTTCCTCCTGGAAGCTACGCAAAGGCACCTCCGTGCCAGCGCTCTGGGGTCTCGTGACGAAGGTGCCGCGGCCGGGCGTCCGGTCAAGGAGGTGGTCCGACACCAGAGCGGCGACGGCCCTCTTGATGGTGGATATGCTGACCCCGAACTCCTGGCTCAGCTCGGCCTCAGAGGGAAGACGCTCGCCCGGTGCGAGATCCCCGGACAGGATGCGGTTCTGCAGATCAGTTTTGATCCTCAGGTAATGCGGAAGCTTCACATCAGCTTTCAACGCGTCGTCATCACCTTAATGCCATTAATGCTACTAACATTCTATTCCTTGTTTTTCGATGTCGGCTCTGAAAATCCTTCTTTCCCCAAGAGTTTTCTGAAGCGGCTAAGAAGGCGTGGCTTGGAAAGCGGTGACCGGTAGAAGATATCGCCCCGGGAGCGGTACACGCCGCCGGGGCTACAACACATTATCAACCATAGGTCTGGCCTTCACAGACTGGCCTCCCAGCGCCCTCCGAGCAGGTCAGGATCGGGCGCTGCTGACGCAACCGCGCTGCCTACCCACTCAGTGCCACTCAGCGCCCAGCACCTGCTCACTCGCTCACTCCTTTAACCCTGCGCCCGTAACACCGCTCACGTAGTATTGCTGCAACGGGAGGATGAGGACCACAGGAACGACGACCGCCAGGACGGACGCTGCAAACATCTGGCTCCACATCATGAGGTTCTCCTGGTTTAGCTGTGCGATTGCCACCTGAATAACCGTGAGCCTCGGGTCGCGCGCCGCGATCAGCGGCCACAGAAACGACTCCCACTGGAAGAGAAAGAGGATCAAAGCCGCGCTGATCGTGACCGGCTTAGCCAGAGGCATGTAAATCTTGGCAAACACAGTCCACCAGGATGCGCCGTCGATTCGGCCGGCGTCAACGTAGTCCTTGGGAATGCCCATGAAGAATTGCCTGAAAAGGAATATGGCGAGGCCGTTTGAGACTGAGGGAAGAATGAGCGCCCAGTAGGTGTCCACCAGCCGCAACCTGTTGGCGACCTGGTAGAGAGGTATGGCTATGGCCTCGAAAGGTATCATGAATGACACCAATACCAGGAAAAAGAGAAGACTCTTGCCCCGGAAACCGAACACTGCAAACGCGAACCCACACATGCCGTTTATGAGGACCCCAGCGATGAGGGTCGCGAACGACACAACAAACGAATTCACCAGAACCCTGCCGAAGCCCTTTTCAACGAACAGGGCACGATAAGCACTGAGTGTGGGGCGCACGGGAACGAATGCTCTCCACGAGAATGGCATCAGATTCTCGAATATCTGCTGGTCGCTCTGGAGCGACGAGACTAAGGTCCAAATCAGGGGGACCAATGCGAATACGCTCAACAAGACGAGGACAACGTATAGCCCGATCCTGTGTTCCTTTCTCTCGACCACCGTGTCTCCACCCCTCACTGTTCAGAGCGCAGTAGCCTAAACTCCAGTCCGACGGTCAGCAGGACAAGGAGGAGTATTACGACGACGATCGCGCAGGCTTTGCCGCGGTCTCCGTATATGAAAGCATTTCGGAAGGCCTCGTACATCAGCACGTTAGTTGACATCGCCGGGCCGCCCTTTGTCAGTAGGTACATCGGGACGAAAAGCAGGAAGTTGGCGCTTGTGTCCGCCACCACGACGAATGTGAGCGTTCTTTTCAAAAGAGGAAATGTTATATACCTGAAGGTTTGCAGCCCGTTGGCACCATCTATGGTGGACGCCTCATACACGCTGGTCGGCACCTGTTGAAGCCCGGCAAGTATGAAGATCATCCAGTATCCGGCCGCTCGCCATGTCGTCAACGCAACTATCGACCACATGGCCTGACGAGAGCTGGTCAAGAACGGCTGGGGGCTTATCCCAACCATAGCCAGCATGGAGTTTATCAGACCCGAGTTCGGGTTCAGCATTAATCCCCAGAGCACACTCGCGACTGTCGTGGACACAGTCACGGGCATGAAGAATATTGTGCGAAATACGTTTATCGCCTTTCCGTCCCTGTTCACGAGCAACGCAAGGATGAGGGCAGCGCATATTTGCACGGGGTTTATTACGAGAGTAAAGAGAAGCGTGGCCTTGAACGATTGCCAGAACGTTGGATCCTGCACCAGGAATTTGTAGTTTTCAAGCCCCACCCAGCGTACGTTGCCTATCCCCGAGAAACCGGTGGTCTGAAAGCTGCTGACAAGCGCATTCGCTATCGGAAACAGTCTGAAAACAAGCAGGCCTGCGAGTGCCGGCGCGAGGAAGAAGTAGGGCGAAAATGCCTCAAGTTTCCTTGATATGTTCTGCAAGACTCATCACCTCTGGCGGACAAAGCCCCCTTATGGGCGCTTTGTCCGCTGTGTGTGTCCGGGGCTGAGGCTGTTGAACCTCCCCTAGCAGCTGTCAATTCGCGCCACCCCAGCAACTGCTTTGCGGGCTTTGAATGGGCCGGGATGGCATAATGCGGGAGCGTCCAACGCTCTCGGACCCTCCTATTTGTACTTCAACAGCATGCTATCGATCCTTGCAGCGGCCGAGCTTAACGTGCTCTTGACGTCCGCCCCGTTACGTATGTCCTCAATTGCCTGCGTGAGCACCTGTTCCCATTCCAGGTATCCGGGAGTGAGCGGGCGCGGAACAGCGGTATTCTGCGCCTCGTAGGTGCCCAGCCTGTAGATGTCGTCCGGCCACTTGCTGAAGCGAGGATCTGAAGCTATGTAGGCAAGAGAGTTCTTATTCGGCGGCAGATGGCCATCAAGTTTGAACCATTCCACGCACCCTGGCGCCGTGGTAAGGAACTTCACCCACTTGGCTGCCGCGTCGGGAACCTTCGTATATCTGTTGATTCCTACGTGCCAGCTTCCTGTAGGAGTCGCCGCGACCCCACCGGCAAAGTACGGGTGAGGCGCGTAGTCCCATTCAAGGCCGGGGGTATTCTGGAGCGTCTTGTAGTTGAACTCGCCCGCCACCAGCATCGCCAAGCGCCCACTCGTGAAGTAGTTGACCGTCTCTTCGGTGGTTATCCCCTTGGGGGCCACCTTATACTTGTTGAACAGGTCTTGATAGAAGGTGAACGCCTTAACCCACTCCGGTGAGTCAATGTAGCCCCGTGATTGCAGACCGTCGTCGCTTATGCCCTTTCCTCCGAGGGAGTTTGGAAGGGCAAGGCACTGATATGGCCTATTGACTTGGTTCAAGCATATACCCCAAACTTCAGGGATACCGTCCTTGTTCTTGTCGATGGTGAGCTTCTTTGCTAGTTCTAGCACTTCCTCCCACGTGAGCCTGTCTTTCGGGTCCCTGGACAGCGGCGCAATGCCGTTTTCCCGGAAGATGCGCTTATTGTAGAAAAGAACTTGCGTTGAGTTGTTAAGCGGCGCGGTCATCAGCTTCCCACCGGCTTTCGCAGCCTTTAGGGAAGCGTCAACCCACTGGCTTTGTTCGCTTTGCGTGAAGTACTGGTCTAGAGGCAAGAGATAGCCGCGGGACGTGTAGGCAGCCACCAGCGGTCCATCCACGAATAGAACATCAGGCGTTGAGCTTTTTGACCCAAGCTTGACCTCGGTTATCTCCATCAATTGCGTGAACGGGTAGTACTCGACCTTGATCTTTATGTCCGGGTTCTGTTTCTCGAACATCTCAACTAGCTTGGGCAACGCTTCATTGTATGGAGCCGCCGCCATGCTGGTCATAGTAACGATGGTCTCGCCGTACGCGCCGCAGGTCACTCCAAGGAGCATAACGGACATGACAACCAGGATAAGCCATTTCACCGTTCTTCTCATGCCCATCGCCGGCTACCTCCTCGTCATTCTTCGTTATCCCTCGTCATTCCAGGTACTTGAAGAGAACCGTGTGACACACGACCTCCTAGAACCACCTCAGGGCCACCTCGGCAAACCGTCATAACTTCGCGCTGCCCCTAAGCACCGAGGGCCTGCCTAGCGCCATGGATGAGCCTTGCCATCGCGGGACCGGCGACCGACGACGCGGTGACAGCGCCTACGACGCGCCGCGTCTGAATCCGGCGCGGAGGAGCGCCGGAATTCTCCGGGTCCCCGTGATGCAAAGGATCGACCATCGGCGCCTTTAGCAGTCTCGTGAAAAGAAACGAAAGCCCCTAGCGCCCTACCGAGGTGATTCTTAGGAGTAGCAGACAACGAACCCGTGCGCTCTCGATCGTCCTCGTCCGCCAGGACCCTGTCTTCGCCTTAGCTGGACTGTCCGCGGAGAGTGCCTTCCCTCTAACAAATCAAACCACCAGTGTACGCTTTCACGACAGCTTCCAACGCGATCTTGATGGAGTTCCTGACCCCCCTCTCAATCACCTCCCTGTCAATGCGCGGAACCGATAGGTCGACCACATCTTGCTGCGACTGCAGGCCTCTGTTTGCGAAACACGTCCCGATGAGGCCACAATGAACCCCCCTCAGCGCCCCCACGACGAAAAGGGCTGCTCCTTCCATTTCCATGGACGTGACACGCTTTCTAGCCCACGCCTGAAAGTATTCAGGAGAACGACTGTAGAAACACGAGTGGCTCCAGTTGATTCCCACGTGCACCGGAATTGAAAGCTCCCTGGCAGATTGAACCAAAGCTTGGACTACATCCGGGGAAGCGACCGCGGGGTAGTTCTGCTGGACATAGTACTGGGAGGCGCCGTCATCTCGGACGCATGCGTAAGCGATGACTACGTCGCCCTCATGAACCTCTGGTTGGAGGCCCGCCATGCTGCCGACGCGGATTAAGAGCTTCGCGCCGACGTTTATGAGCTCCTCGTAGGCGATCGCTGCGGAAGGCCCCCCCATACCGGTCGATGTAACCGAGACAGGCCACCCCTTGTATGTGCCGGTATATGTAATCATCCCTCGGTTCTCCGCTTTCTTCTCGGCCCCATCCAGCATGGCCACGATTTTCCCGACGCGACCCTGGTCGCCCGGCACAAGCACTGCAGGAGCAACGTCTCCTGGCTTGCAACAGATGTGGTACTGGTCCCGGCCCTCAAGTCCGGTTGGAAGACGAAAATCAACCTTTTCCAAGTACGAAGTCACATGTCTCCACCTCAGCCTCTCATATTTTCCTACGCACGACGACACACCGGTATCGGGCCGTCTCTATGAAGTCTCGAGAGTAAATGACGGGCTTCCCCTGGCCGGAGTAGTGTACTTCTTTGAGCAGCAGAAGCGGATGGCCGCGCGGCACATCGAGGAGGTCGCTTATGGGCTCAGGCGCGGCAACCGCTTCTACATCGGAGACTGCGTATTTGACGAAGATCTTGTAACGCTCGAGCACCTCGAAGAGGCATAGGCTCTTTTCCGCCGCGTCTTTCAAACGCGCGCAAAAGGCAACCGGGTCCGAGAATAAACGACCCGGGACGAAGCTGTCACCTAGGATGATCGGGACATCATCACTCAGATACAACTGCCGGGCGTACACAACTTGCTGGGTCTCATCTCCAAGTCCGAGTGCAGAACGGATCTCGTCGCTAACGTCGTTGATCACAGCGATGGTAGTTGAGACGATCTTCGGTTTCTGTCCAGCCGCGCGAACTATCTTTGGAATACCCCGAAGGACCTCAAGCCCCCCGATGACCGGGCCGTGGTTTACTACAGTGAATGTACCGACCCCTTGGCGTCTGAACAATAAACCCTCTTTCTCAAGAGTTCTGATGACTTCGCGGATGGTGGACCGCCCCGCACCTGTCTCAGCGCACAGCTCTGACTCGCTGGGGAGACGTTGGTTCGGGCCCAGCTTCCGAATGAGGTCCCTGAGATACTCCTCCACCTCATCGCTCACAGAAACTCGTTGACGCATATCCTCCCCAGCCTTCCTCCGGTCGTATCAACACTTGTATGGATGACCAATGCCCAAGTCGAGACGATGTCCAGGCGATGCCCCAATAGTCTGACACATCAGTCACCTGACATCAGACTATTGTCAATATGAAGCTACCACAAAAGTGGCACTGGGTCAATAGATGGATGCAGGTCCATGCCCAAATGTGATATGGCCATCAAGTGCCCCTGCTACGTCAACCTGGCAGTTAGGCTGGAGGCTTTCGGGCCCGCGCAAGCGGGTCTGTCTCCCCGGGCCTGTCTCTAGAAGTCCATGACGTGGAGCGTAGGCAGGACGCAGGGTACGGGGACGTAGGCAACGTAGGCACATAGGCGAGACCTCGCGTTCGCGGTCGCGGTCGCCGTCCGACGCCCTGGCAACAGATGGGGAAAATGGTCACCACGCGATTTGCTGCCGTCATACATTATCGTGGGGGCCCAATCAGCGTCCGCCTCGTGGCGCGCGCCGCCCTCTCTTGAAACCAGCGCTTTTCGCTGCCTCTTGCCTCGCCCCACCTTGCCCACTCTCGTCCGGAGCCTCACTGGGTGCCTTCCGGCACGCGCGCTCTGGCGCTCCAGCGGCCGGAGGGCGTGATCCGAGAAGCTTCGCGAGGCCCTCGCGCAGCTCGAGCGGAATCACCGCGACTTTGCACCGACGCCCGTCGATGACAGCTCTCCCAACAAATAGCAAGGCCTTGAGTCGAAGCCTTCCGAGGGTGGACCTAGGTGGGGTTTCTTCCCACCAAAACCCGTCGCCCTCCATGGAGCCGAACCGCCGAGTGAGAGCCGAGATTTTGGCCCACCCCCCTTCATTGAGGACAAAGCGGAGGGCTGCTCTTTCGTCTTCCTCCAGATTCGACACGATTTCCTCCATGTGGCGCAGATCGACGAGGCGTCGCGTGAGTGCTTCCGCCCGCTCTTTCCTGTGTCTAGTAGACGCCGGATCGATACCGTGCGCTTCGCAAGCAGCGTTGACCCATCCCGCAGGCACTGTGCGCACGGCCTGGGATAGTTTTGTGTTTAGCGAGATAGGCTTGTCCTCCTGGTCTTCGCGCCAAGACTCTGCAACGACCGCCGCGACCTCGCTCGGCCTGACTGTTAAGAGCTCGAGGCGATCTATCTCGTCCTCGAGGAGCGGGAGCTTTTCGCGGATCTCGTCGGTCGCGCGGCGGCGATCTATCTGGTCGGCGTACTTCCTGGCGCGCATGGGGTCACCGCGTTGTATGTAGAGCCCAGCAAGGTTGAAAAGCACAGCGGGGTCGCTCGGCGCGACGTCCTTCAGAGTAAGGAGAAGACCCTCGGCCTCATCCAGCTGGTCCTTCCTCCTTAGAAGGTTGGCCAACATTAAGATGGCAGGCGGGTAAAAGCTGCCGCGTTCGAGTAATGGCCGCAGCTTCTCAATCGCCTCGTCGATTTTGCCTACGCTGCGGAGAAGGCTCGCCTCCTCTAGCAACACCTCGACAGTCTCGTCTGGCTCCTCAGCGATCTTGGAAGTCCGGATGACCAGGTACCTCGGCTTGCCGTCCACCACTGCCTCGATGGACTCACCCTCTTTATAAATACCCAGTTCCACGAGGGCATCTGCGGCGGCCACTTTCATCTCCTGGCCAATGTCAGCGGGCGCTGACAGAATGCGCTTCGCCAAGTCCAGCCCCCAGTCACCCCCATACCGAATAATGGTCCCCAGCTGCGCGGCTGCAAGCCGTTTTCCCTCGTAATCGCGAGATGCACCGAGGATGCTCCCAAGCGCGAGCATGCGAAACCAGCCCTGCTGCGCCAAACTTCGCAGGTCATCAGCGGTCTTGTGCCCCTTGATTTCATGCGGTTCCGGCACGTGGTACTCCAAGGGAAACGGCGGCACGGTGCCCGCGTCCACGGCACTCGCCACCGTGACGTACACGTCCGCGAACCCCCATCCGCGCGGGGCCACTGCCCTCCAAAACGACACAGCTTGCGAAAACCGGCCGAGATTGAAGGCGGCGACGCCGGCCAGGAACCGATCCTCAGGATTAACGTGATATCTCTCCCACTTGCGATACAGGTCGAGGACTTGGCGGTGATGACCGAGGTCTCCGGCGGCCCTCTTGATGATCACAGTATACTCGCGCCACGGCTCCTCGGCGGCCAAGCCCGCTGGCACCACAGTCTTCATTCCCGTTTCAAAATCAGATATGGCTCTGGCAAGGTGCCTCTCAGCCTCCCCCCGACGCCCTAACGCCGCAAAGACTTGCGCCGCCAGGGCGTGCGCGAAGGGATTCAACAACTCCGCTTCAAGGTTGGGCTCAAGCGCCCCCAAGGCCCCCTTGAGGTCTCCCTGCTTGAAGCGGCACGCCGCTAGATTATTGCGGGAAGAAGGGTCCGGATCGCTCTTCGCCAGCCTCTCGAATACCTTCTGTGCCTCCTCAAACTCCCCTCTTCTCATGTATTCGAGGCCCTTCGCCCTGAGCGCGTGTATTTCGTTGCGAGTGCCCATGTGCATCAGTCCTTGACGAGCGATTTCGTGTTTTAGCCTTCCCGTTTCCCGGCATCGCTGCTGCGGCTCCTATTCCCGGCATCGTCCCGCCCCTCCGATGAATGCGAACGTGACGCGGATGCGGCAAGAGGAGCCGGCAGGTTCGGCGGGTTCGAGAAGCGTGCCCAACCTAGATCGCATCATATCGCATCATCCGGGGCAGCGTCCGCCCACTCGAAGCCGAAGTCGCGCAGGGTTTGCAGAAACTCGCGGTTGCCTTGGGACATCTGATCGGCACGGTAGTGCAGGCCGAAATACCTCTGCGCCGCGTTTATGAACCCCTGAGCCTGAATGCGCGCGAGGCACTCCTCCGCCAATGCCTCACCCCCGACGGCGCGACAGACATCGCCGATCTCGCGGAGTCGCTCGGGAGTGGGGACCACCTTGAGGGTCGGATACTTGGCTCGAAACGCCTCTACCAGCCTCGCGTCGTCCATCTCACGGTAGGCCTCATCGTGAACCACTACGTCGACACCAAGGCGCCGCGAGGGGCGCGACTCCTTAGCGGGATAGCCCAAGCAGAGCAGCACAACGGGAAACACGCCGCAAGGAAGGCTGAACATCTCGCGTAGCTCTCGGAAGCACTCCAGCACGCTCCCCACATACACCGACCCAAGGCCGAGCGCGTCCGCGGCCGTGCACACGTTCTGGGCGCACATCACGGTGTCTTGGAAAGCGATCCAGAAATGCCTGAAGCTTTTTCTCGCCGCAAAAGGCGCAGCCTCAAGGGCTGCCCAGCGCTCCAATCGGTGCAGGTCGATGCAGAACAGGAGGTCCACGGGCGCGCGAGCGATGAAAGGCTGGTCCTCACAGAGCTTGGCCAGCCTGTCCTTGGTGGCCTGGTCTTCTATCTTGATTATGCTGTATGGTTGCAGGTTGCCCCCGGTGGGCGCCTGGATGCCTGCCTCGAGCACCTGTCGCAAGACATCGGGCGGGATCTTGTCGCTAGTGAAGTTGCGGCAGCTCGCACGCTCCATGAGGAGGCGCAAGGTTTCGCGCGCACCGCACGTTCCGTCGCTCACATCAACCACCCTCTCCTGCCGGACGACCCCATTAGATGCAGGCCTCGTCCGCACGTGGTCAGCCGGACGCCAAGGAATGACGCCAAGGGGTCATCCTGGACACCGTTGCCATCCAGTATTATAGCCGACCGCCCCGGCAAATTCACCTCACAAAAAGCTGACCATCCCAACCGACTCCTGTAGTGTGATAAAGGGGGAATGGTAGGGGGGTTGGGATGGCCCAGGTGAGATTCATAGCGTGGACCGCGGGCGTTCCGGCTGGCGTCAGCCCGGCTGCTGAGGCGTCACTGGGACTTCCCCGTCAAAGAGATGAATGATTTCCGATGGCCAGCGCAGCCACAGCACTTCGCCTGGAGCGTATCGTTCTGTCGCCGGGACTACGACTTTGAGCTCTGTCTTTTTGGCGTCTGAGAGATCCATCGTAAGCACGGTGATCTCTCCGCGAAACTCGATGAGCCGCACCCTGCCGGGGATCGTGTTCTCCCCGTCCTCTTCCCGGCTGACCGTAATCTGCTGCGGACGCACTCCAACAGTGATCTCGCGTCCCACGTACCTGCCGTCTATCTCTCCCGCAATCCTGAATACCTTCGCGCCCTGGTCGGTGGGGATAACGACGCTTCTGCCGTCCTGCACCACGCCAGTCACGAAGTTCATGGCCGGCTCGCCCACGAAAAACGCCACGAACTTGTTCGCCGGTCGGTTCCAAATCTCAGCGACCGTCCCAATCTGCTGCAACATGCCGCCGTTTATGATCGCGATTCGGTCGCAAAGCGCTATGGCTTCCGCCTGATCGTGAGTCACATAAACGGTGGTGTTCCCCATAGTATCATGAATGTGCCTTATCAGGGCCCTCATCTCCGCCCGCACTCGCTGATCCATGTGAGAGATCGGCTCGTCCAACAGGGTGAGATTTGGTTGACGAACCAAGGCCCGTGCCAGTGACACCCTCTGCTGTTGCCCGCCAGCAAGAGACGACGGGTGTTTCTTCAGTACCGGGGTGAGAGCGAACCGTTCGGCGATCTCGGTCACCTTTCGATGCACCTCGGGCTGCTTCATCCCCTTCGCCCGCAGCGGAAAAGCGATGTTCTCGTAGACCGTCAGGCGCTGGTACAGCGCATAGGACTCAAAGGCCAGAGCCACGTTCCTTTCGGCAGGACCCAGGTTGTTCACAACCTTCCCGTCAAAGCGGATCTCTCCTCGCGTAATGTCCTCAAGACCGGCCAGCATCCTCAACGTCGAGCTCTTGCCACCACCTGACGGGCCCAGGATGACGAGGAACTCCTTGTGGTTGACGGTGAACGTCAAGTCTTTGACGGCTGCCGTGTTCGCGCGAGGATACACTTTCCAGACATGGTCTATATCAACTCTACTCATATGAGACGCCCCTATAAGCGTGTAGCACGCTCAGTTGTTATTGGGAAGAAGAACATGTTATGTCTATCGAACTCCACCCACAGTTTCTCTCCGACCTCGCAGCCACTGACGTCGCCGTCACGAGTCCGAGCGTGGAGCAGCTTGCCCTCCTGCACCTGGAAGGTAAACAAGACGCTCTCCGCCTCACGGACAACCGCATACACGGGGAGCTGAAACGCATCCTCGGAGAGCCTCTCACGGCTCACCTTCACATACTCGCACCTAATACCGAGGCGAGCGCGCTGCCTCATCCCCTGCCCCTGTGGGGGAAGCTGCATTGGACGAACGAGATCGCGGTTCACGCGCAGTATTATCGAGTCGCCACCTTTGAACACAAGACCGCCGACACCATCTTCCAACTCCCCATCGATCATGTTCATGGGCGGTTCCCCAACGAGCCTCCCAACAAAGTCCGAAGCCGGCGAGTAATAGACCTCCTCGGGCGAGCCTTCCTGTTCTATCCGGCCCTTCCTCAGCACGATGATGCGATCCGAGAGGGCAAGCGCTTCGCGGTAATCATGAGTCACGTACACGATAGTGCTGTGGTAATTCGTGGCAAACTCCTTCAATAGGGTCTGGGTGGTGAACTTAAGCCGGGCATCCAGGTGAGCTATGGGCTCATCGAGCAGGAACACCTCCGGCTTCCTCACCAAGGCACGAGCCAACGACACTCGTTGCTTCTGACCACCGCTGAGCTGTTGAGGGAGGCGATCCAGAAGGTCGCCGATGCCTAGGAAATTGGCTATCTCCTCGACCTTCTCCCGCTCCTTGTCCCTGCTAAGCTTGAGACCCCACCGCGGCGCCCGCAAGGGGAAGGCGATGTTGTCATAGACCTTCATGTGCGGGTAAAGGTTGTACGTCTCGAAAGCCATTGAAACGTTCCGTTCCTGCGGAGGAAGGTCGTTTACAACACGGCCGTTGAAGAGGATTTGCCCCGACGTGACATTCTCGATTCCTGCGATCATTTTCAGAATCGTGCTCTTGCCCGCCCCAGTTGGGCCGAGGATCGAAAGGAATTCGCCTTCCTTACACACGAAACTGACGCCGTTCACCGCCGTTTTCCGTCCGTATAGCTTTGTGACGTTATCGAGCCTGACCTCAGCCACAGCTATTCTCCTTCCCTTTCCTCCTCTTGAGCCAATTCTTCCTCGTCCTCATCCCTACCTGCCTCGCTTGGCCCCGGGCCAAAGACGATGAAAGCCACTGCGAGGGCAGTCGCTATTGCTGCACCCACCCACTGCGGGATGTAGGTTTCAACGAATTTCAACCACAGGAGATTGAAGAAGATCCAGCACAATACAGCCCACGTGACGCGGTCGCTTGTTTTCATGTGTGGCAACATCTTCCTGACCTCGATCATGTTCGTTCTCCGCTCGCTTTCCGGCCCGTGCAGGCCTCGTCGCAGCATCACTGCGCACTCTGATTTCACACGCCGCCTGTGGAAACGGCCTCACGCGATGGTCCGCTCAACGCTCCGGCGATTCAACACGCGAGCGCATCTCGACCCACGAACGCGTTCAGCCTTTCACGGCACCGAACGTCAACCCGCGGATGATGTACCTTTGCATGAATCCCACGATGACAAGCGCAGGCAAGATCGTGATAGCGGCTCCGGCGGCCATCAGGCCGTACTGAACCTGTAGCCCTCCCCAGAACGACGAGATCAAGACGTTCACCGGCCTAGCTACGTTCCTGGTGAACAGGAAGGCGAAGAAGAACTCGTTCCAGGCCCATATCAGGCAGAATACCGCCGTCACCGCTAAACCGGGCTTAATGAGCGGGAAGACGATCTTTCTGAACACCTCGGTACGGCTGTATCCGTCAATCATAGCTGCTTGCTCTAGTTCCTTCGGGACCTGGTCAAAGAACCCGTATAGGAGAAACGTTGCGAACGATACGTTCAGGAACACGTATAGCAACATTAACCCCCAGTGCGTGTCGAGCAAACCCAGCGTCTTGAACACGATGAAATGCGGAATTGCCGCGATCGCTGGGGGGAACATGCGCGTGGAGATGGTAAGGAACAGCAAATCGCCTCCGCCGGTATTCCACCGCGCGAAGCTGTAGGCCGCCGGAAATGCGACCAGCATGGTAATGATGGTGCTTCCGATGCTTACGATCAAGCTGTTCAACAGGTCATGCCAAAACGGGTACTGGGAAAACAGGTTGCGGAAGTTGTCGAGCGTGGGTTTGAATACCACGAACCTGATGAGCCTGGGGTCGAATATATCAGCGTTTGACTTGAACGCGGTGAGATAAACCCAGGCTAACGGGAACAATACGAAAAGCAGCGTTATCGTCGTTAAGAGCCAGAAGCATATCTTCTTAATCATACCTTACCTTCCCCATACTATCGCTTTATTCCGAATTGCCGTGCCCGGCCGAACCGCGCAGTCACCTGCCGGCCGCCATAGACTTCATCAACTGTCTGAACATGAGCAGACAAAGCACCATCGTTGCTGCCCATGAAACCACGGCCATCGCCGAGCCGTACCCTATGTCGAACATGACAAAGCCCGTGCGATACACGATCCAGTCCAACAGCTCAGTGTTAACCGCACCGCGCGTGGTCCCAAAAAGCGGGTCCATGAGCCGTATCAGCCACATTGCCCGCAGGACGATGATGATCATGATCAGCGGGGACAGCATCGGAAGGGTGAGCCGCCGGAATGTATAGGCGCTCGACGCCCCATCAACCCGCGCGGCTTCGAAGACATCTTTGGGCAGGCTCTTCAAGCCTGCTAGTAACACGAACGCCGAGAACGGAAACCATTGCCAGATCGTGATGAAGCATATCGTGAAGAGCGCCCTGTTCGGCGCCCACCAGTAGACCTTTTGAAAACCTAGTGCGCTGAGTATTTGGTTCACCGCGCCAAAGTTGTAGTCGAGGAGGAAATACCAAAGCAGTGACAGCGTCAAGGGGGCCACTAGCAACGGGAGCAGAGCCAATCCTCTCACGATGTTTTGGCCTTTGAACTCCCGGTTCCAAAGCAAGGCGACCCCCAGGCCCAGCAGCAGTTCCACTACGATACAGATCACAAGGACCTCGATAGTCCTCCCGAACGCCGCCCAGAACGTGCTGTCGTTCACCAGCTGGCGATAGTTCTTCAGACCGGAAAACACTGGGTTCCCTTGCATCCCCCAGTCATGGAATGAGAAGTACATGCTGTAAAACAGCGGGTAGAAGGCGAATATCACGAGCAAGACCAAGAGCGGCACAACAAGGGTCCACTTGAAGTTCTTCTCGTTGGTGAGGGTTTCCCAAATGGTTGGTTTCCGTCCCATCCCGACCTGTTTCCCGCCCTCGTTGCTCTCGGCGCTCACGTTGAAACCTGCGCTCTCATGACGGTCCACCGGTTTTACCTCCACAACCCTTGCCATACTGGCGAATTCATGGTTCTCCGGGGTGCCGGCCCACGAAGGACGGCACCCCGGCCCTGCTATCCCCAAGTGGAAGAGCCTTCCTGTCTACTTCTCCTCGCGGATGGGGATCTTGTCGAACTTGGAAGTCAGCTCCAACGTTTGCTTCGTGATGTAGTCAACAGTCTGGTCGATTGTCATCTCGCCGGTCAGAGCCTTGCTTACAGCATAGATCTGCATGTCGTAGACCTTGCCGCCAGCCTTGGTGTTAAAGTACCAGTAATTCGGGATGTGAGGGGCCATCGTCTTCCATATGTTGATGTGATAGTCCGCGAGCATTGCATAGGGGTAGTTGTCTCGATCTTTGGCGATCTCGGTGAGCAAATCAACGCGCGCCGGAACCATGCCGCCTTCCTTGAAGATGATGTTGGCACACTCATATGACGTAAGGTACCTGAGAAGCCAGTATGCGGCCTCGGGGTTCTTCGACGCCTTCGCGACACCATAGGACCACGCGCCTGTGTACGGGCGGCCGCCCGGGCTCGGGTACACGCCGATCTTCGCCCCAGGAACCTTCTCCCTGAGGATGCCGTCCGCCCAGACCGTGCAGTTCGCCCATATGGTCGGGCAGATGATCGCGTTCCCGTTACCCATTTGAGCGACTACGAAGTCGAAGTTAGCCGTGATGGCGCTTGGGGAGTCCCACTTCAGCTCTTCCTTGTAGTCCTGCAGCGCGGCTTTCAATGCCTCTTTGTCTGCCTTTGTGATAACGAACTCCTTTATATTACCCTGCTGGTCGCGCACCACGGTTACCCAGTCTTGTCCTCGGGCCCAGAGACGAGCAGTCGTCTCATCGTTGCACTGGTACGCTCCCGCCTGCATTGACAAACCGTAGATGTCGTGATCAAGCGGCTTGCCCTTCAGGAGCTCGCCCTTCTTCCTCGTGAAGAACTCGGCTTGATCCTTGAGTTCCTTTTCGGTAGTAGCCGGCTTTAGATCATACCCGTATTTCTTCTTGAAGTTGGCCTTTTCGATCGGATCGTCGAAAACGTCTTGACGGACCCACATGCACATGTCGAAAGTGTAGAAAGGCAGGACCATCTGTTTACCGTATGCCCTGCCGCACATGAGGATGGATGGGGCCATGAACGCCAGCTCTTTCTGTAGAGCGGCTGCTTTGCCCGGATCATACTTGTTGGCCAAATCCTCGAGATTGTAGAGGTAATCCGACCATTCGGTCGTCCAGGAGGTTTCCACGTACACGAGGTCATAATAACCGGTGCCCGCCATGAGCTCCACGTTCTCTTTGCCGTATACTCCCGAGGACGCGATCCGCTCGACGTTCACCTTGACCCCAGTCTTCTTGGTGAAGGCCTCGATTGCTGGCAGCATCCTCGAATAACCTTCACCAGTCTCCAATACCATTGTGATGGGCCTTGTATTCTGGATTTTCGGGACATCATCGAGGCCGAACTTGTCAGATTGAGCTTGGGCAACCCACGGTAACAACATGAACGAAAGGCAAAGAAGGACTACGATCATTCGTTTCATTTCATTGCATCCTCCTCAGCTGAGCTTCCTGTCTTACCGGGGACAACCGATGACAGTCGTACATGTCGCTTCGGTCTCGCTAGTTTCGCCACTTGTTCTGGTACAAAACTACCCGTAACCACAAAACATACGGCCCGTCGAACTTGGATGATCTCAACCCTTTAGTACTTCTCCCGCATTCACCTCCCAGGTCACAGTCCTGCCCGAACATCACATGGCTACCGACCCAGAGCCCGTGCTGTACCCACCCTAGAGCCCCGTTGAAAGAACCTGCGCATTTCCGGTTCCCGAGGCACCTAACCGCCGTAGGCAGCGAGTTCCCCGAAAGACCCGCGGAGGGCTGGGTACAGCCCCCTGTAGATTTCGTATAGCTTCTTGTATACGTCACGCAAAGCCGGGTTCGGCGTTGTTTCGGTTTCAACTTTCAAAACGCGTACGGCCTCGTCGATGCTTCCCCAGACGCCACATCCTACCCCTGCAACGAGCGCCGCACCGTACGCACCGCCTTCCGAGCTTCCACTCACAGTTCTCACGGGCAATTGAAAGACATCCGCCAGCATCTGACGCCAGACAGGGCTCCTTGAACCCCCGCCCGAAGCTATTATGGCCGCGATCGTCATGTCCCTGTCCAGGTTTCGGATGAGATCAAAGACATCGTAGAGGCTGTAAGTAACCCCCTCCATGACCGCTCTCGTCATGTCCTTCTTGTTGTGGAGAAGGTTCAGCCCGATGAACGCGCCCCTCGCGGTCGGGTCTGGGTACGGGCACCTCTCACCGCTCAAATAGGGCAGGAATATCAGGTTCTTGCTCCCGGGCGGAGAGGACATCACGTCCTCGTCCATGAGCTGGTACACGTCGCGCCCCGCCTCAGCCGCCCGTACCTTTTCGGTCTCGCAGAGCGTGTTCTTGTACCACTGGTACGCCCCACCAGCCGAGAGCGTAACCCCCATGACGTGCCAAGCGTCGGAGGAGTTGTTGCAGAATAGCTGCAGCCGTCCCCCGGGGTTGCTTCGGAATTTACCTAGACCCATTGCCACTATCCCGGCGGTCCCGATCGTTACGCCGAGCGTCCCTTCCCTGATGACGCCCATGCCTGTCGTTTGGACCACGGCGTCTCCGCCCCCGCCCACGACAGGCAGACCTTCGGGCAATCCCGTCTCGCTCGACGCCTGGCGCGTAACCCTGCCGGTGATCTGGTCGGACTCAAAGCAGGACGGGAGCAGGGTCTTGGGTATATCCAGAATCGACAAGAGCTCGTAGTTCCAACGGCGGTTTCTAACGTCGAAGAGCCCCGTTCCCGAGGCATCCGAGACTTCGGTGGCCGCTTCTCCCGTAAGCCTCAGCCTGATGTAGTCTTTGGGGTTCAGTATCAGCCGCGTGCGTTCGTATCGTTCCGGTTCGTTCTCGCGCAACCAAAGGATCTTGCCACCCGTATAGCCTGGCAGCATGAGGTTGTTGGTGTAACCCAGAAGTCTCTCTTCGCCGCCCGCCGCCTCGACTATCTCTTGACACTGCTTCGCGGTCCTTTGGTCGTTCCACAGTATGGCAGGCCTTATGACCTGGCGCTCGCCGTCCAAGGCCACCATGCCGTGCATCTGCCCAGACAACCCGACGCCCGCAAGCGATTCCGGCCTAACCCGACTTTCCTGGAGGATGTGGCTTACCGTCTTGACCGTCGCGTTCCACCAATCCTCAGGGTCTTGCTCGGCCCATCCCGGGCGCGGGGTGTAAAGCGGATAATCGGCTATACTCCTGGCCAAGACGTCTCCATTCTCGTCGATCAAGATCGCCTTGCAGCCTGAGGTGCCTATATCTATTCCCACGAGGTATCTCTTCCGCAAGAGTTCATACCTCCCCATAGCAGGACGTCGAACCAGTCCTTCCACCCCGACCCTGTCGGGCCGGCGTCAGTCACCAAACGGTGTACCCTCCGTCAATGGTGAATACCGCTCCGGTCGCGAAGGAAGAGGCGTCTGACGCAAGGTACACGGCGATGCCGCCGAGTTCCTCCGGCATTCCGGCCCTCTTCATCGGCGTGAAGTCCATCCACCTCTCGATCATGGCCTTGTCGCCCTTCTCAAAGAACCCGCGCGTCAGCTCGGTCTTCATGTAGCCCGGCGCGATGCAGTTCACGCGGATATTGTGGTCAACCCACTCGGACGCCAGGCTCTTGGTAAGCATTATGACCCCGCCTTTTGAGGCGTTGTACGCGCACTGACCTTGGGGAGTGTTAGCGATCAGGCCGGACATCGACGCGATGTTTATTATGGAGCCTCTCTTCTGCTTGATCATTACTCTACCCACGGCCTGAGACATGTTGAATACTCCGTTGAGGTTGACGTCGATGACTCTGTACCAGTCTTCGAACTCCATGTCTTCGGCCTTGATGTGCGCGCATATACCAGCATTATTGACCAGTACGTCTATTCCCCCGAACTGCTCAACCGTCCGACGCGCCACCAGTCGACAGTCATCCGGACGCGTTACGTCACACGGGATCGCGACCGCGCGCACACCTTTATCCTGTATCCCCTCAGCCGTTGCGCGCGCAGCCTCGAGGTTGATGTCAGCTATCACGATGTCCGACCCAGCTTCGGCTAGGGCCTCGGCCATCGCCTTCCCCAGACCCATGGCCCCTCCAGTGATAACGGAACAGCGCCCTCTCAGACTGAATTTCTCCATCACGCTCACCGCGAATCACCCCGGCTGTGCAATTCCAAATGACGTCCGCATTCTTTAGTCTCGTGACGCCTGCGTGCGCGTCGCGCACGTCGAGCGCTGCCTCGATCAGGCGCGAGGTCCGTCACAGATCGCGTCGATCACAGATAGCGAACCCTTACGTGTTTTATGTTCAAGTACTCGTATAGCCCCTCAGGACCGTGTTCGTGTCCGAAACCGCTCTCATTCCATCCTCCATACGGAGCGTTGATCACCCCAGCATCCACATTGTTGATGGCTACATTGCCGAAATTGAGCCGGCGCGAGAGCGTCTCCGCCCGCGTCAAGCTGTTCGTGAACACGATGGCCGCCAGGCCGTACCCTGTGTCATTCGCGAGAGCCACAGCCTCTTCGAGGTCCTTGAAGGGCATCACACCCACAACGGGGCCGAATGTCTCCTCTTTCATCACAAGCATTTCGTGGGTTGCGTCCGCGATAATCGTCGGCTCGAAGAAGTATCCCTTCCGGTATCTGTCTCCAGCCGGCTTCTTGCCGCCGCAGAGCACTCTCGCTCCCTTTTTCACCGCATCAGCGATGTGGGATTCGGCTTTCCTGATGCCCTCTAGGCTGCACATAGGCCCCAGATCAAAGTCACCTTCCAAACCGTTTCCGATGGTCAACCGCTTCGTGGCTGCAGCGAATTTGTCCAGGAACTCTTCGTATATCTTCTGGTCAACGTATATACGGTTTATGGCTATGCAGATCTGCCCCATGTTGCGGAACGATCTTCTGACAGCGCCCGCCACCGCCTTTTCCATGTCGCAGTCGTCACACACGATCATGGGTAGGCTTCCGCCGAGCTCAAGTGACACCCTCTTCAGGGTCTCAGTGCATCGTCTCAAGACCTCTTTTCCGACTTCTGTCGAACCTGTGAAAGCAACCTTCTTGACCACGCGGCTTTCGAATAGCATCGGTCCTATGACTGACCCCGCCCCGGCGAGCGCGCTGACCACGCCCTTCGGAACGCCTGCGTCCGTAAGACATCTCACGAATGCCAGAGGCGACAGGGGTGTTTCGGAAGGAACCTTAGCTACGATCGTACACCCCGCGGCAAGGGCTCCCCCCAGCTTCCAGGCAAGAAGTTCAACCGGGTAATTCCACGGTGAAATCGCCGCGGCTACGCCCACCGGCTGATAGATGACCCTGCTTTCTGTGTTGGGTTCAGAGTTGGCAATAATCCTCCCATACAGTCGCTCGCCTTCCTCGGCGTAGTATCGAAGGATCTCGGCGCCCTTGACTACCTCGCCTTCGGCTTCTTTAAGCGGTTTCCCCTCTTCTTGGGTCATGAGAGTCGCGATCTCCCTGGAGCGGGAAAGCGCGATCTCGCTTGCTTTCCGAAGAAACCGCCCTCTCTCGAAAGGCGTAAGTTCCGACCAGCTACGGAATGCCGCGTCAGCGGCGCCGATCGCGGCCTCCACGTCGTCTTTGTTTGCCTTCGGAACAACGGCAAATACCTCTTCTGTTGCAGGGTTGACGACCTCCAGGAGTTCCCTATCGCCCGACCCCGGTCCTATCCAGTTCCCGCCGATTAGTATCTCTGCGTTGATGACCATCTACGACTCTCCCCCGCAGACCTTTGCAGTTACCCAGACCACTGTCAGCGGAACATTTCCTCTTTGGTAAGTCGTGTGGAACAATCCCGGCGGTACGTACAGTGCGTCACCGGGCTTTATCTCGAATTTGTCGTCACCCACCTGCATTATCCCTTCCCCGGAGATAACGAAATAGACTTCCTCTTCATCGTGCGCGTGGCCTGTAGTCGTGCCGGTCGGATAAATGACTGTGTACCCCATTTTGACGCTGCGAGACGGGCCCTTGTCATTGTCAAAGAGGATATACGTGTCCCGAAGGACCGCCCTGTCTCTGTTTGCGACTCGTGCCCTCAAAGAGCGCGGATCCTCATCAGCGTCCTTGGACTGCACGTTAACCACGTATCTCACCGACTGCGCCTCCCCATTACAGAGTGAACTTCGTCTGCTAGACGCCGCCGCGACCTTGGCTGGGTGGCTGTCCGGCGTGCCACTCGACGGCACATATTGTCATAATATCATGTAAGCCTACCGTCATTTAGTCATTCATTTATAGGTTTATACATTCGACACGACCGCCCGATGCTCCTTCTTTATTCTGAACCGCCTACGCGGCGGAACTATTGTGCGGTTGCCGATCAAACCATATGGACCGATCTGCGGTAATCGTATCGAGGAAACAGCGACGGATCATCTTCACAAAGCTCAATCCGCCGAACACAGGTGCCATTTCGCCCGCCCGGTAATCGTCGGGGCTCTATCGCGTAAGGAAAGGCCTGATCGCCTCGTATTCTTCGAAGGATATGCCGGCCTCCCCAATGTATCTGGGGTTGTTCACGCCCTTTCGTGCGTCTGCGTGGTAGTCCGAGCCGCCGGTGATGATCTTGACTTTGCCGGTGTATTCTCGGCGGATGTAGTCCTCGGCCTCCGCGTCGGACATGCGGCCCTTGTAGCTTGTCTTGCCATACGTGTAACGTGCCTCTATTCCATCCAGGCCTTGGGCTATGAGCCTCGCAATGTATTCCTCGCGCGTCAAGACCTTCCCGTCCGGGTACCGGATTATCTCATCTATGAGGAGCGGATGGGCAAGGACTGCTGTCCCCCCTAGCTCCTTGATGAGGCGGATGGCTTCGCCTGGATCGATCTTCTCTCTTCTGACGTTCAATTCCGGGTCGTCCCTGACGAGCAGTTTCGCGTCCTTCCAACTCGGGGCGTAGCCCTTTCTGGCCATGGCCTCGAAAACGTGCTTCCTCTCAACGTCGTCGGGATCCCGAAATACAACCTGCCCGTCCGGACCCGGGACCGCCAGCACATCCCTGTCGAAATCCACCGGCATGCCCTTCAGGGTCAGCCTCTCGCACAGGCGCCTGTAAGCCTCGGTCTTGCTCTCGCGGGCACGCCTTACCTCCTCGGCTAGGAGGGCGCTGTTCCAGTCCATTCTGTAGCCCAACACATGGACGTCGTCCACGTACGTGTCGCACGAAAACTCATAACCCAGCACAACCTCGACGCCCTGTTCCCGTGCGTACGAATGTATGTCCACACTACCCCCGTTAACATCAACGTGCAAAGGCGGCTGCACGTCATGATCGGTAATGGCTACGACCCTTACACCCAGTGTAGCTGCGTTGTCTATCAGTTCCTTCGGCGTATCGTTCCCGTCGGACCTAACAGTATGGCAGTGAAGGTCACATTCGTACCTTTTCATTCATGGCACCCCACAGTCCGTTGGCGTTTTCGTTGGCGTTTGTCCACCATCGCGCGCCAGCGCCCGCCTGCGATATCACGTCCGCGTCACTCTTTCCCCCTTGTCTCCCCTCCTTTCGGCTTGCACATTCCAGCCGCCGCCGACCGGCAGATCGGCGGATTCCTCACCGGGCAGTCTCCGGGTCACGAGGCGGCGTCCTTCTCTCGCGGGTCTGTCTCGCACACGCGTAAGAGAAGCATGAGAAGCCAGCGAGACATACCGCGTGCGAGCACCGGCGAGCACCGACGAGCAGCGATGGGCACCGACGGGCAGCCGCGAGCACCGGATCAGCGCGCGCCGCCTCGGCCGCGCACGCAAAAGCGACGGGACTTCTGTGAAGGACCGTGGCGGCCAGCGGCCGTTAGACGGCCCCCTCGTCTTTGCGGTACATCCGGTCTATCGCGTTGATTTTCTCGACCTTCGGCCCGGATCTGCCCCCTTGGAATTCGGACTCCAGCCACACGTCTACGAGCTTCTTCGCCAGCTCGGGTCCCACTACCAAGGAACCCAGGGTCATGATCTGCGCGTTGTTGCTCTTCCTGGCTCGCTCCGCGGAATACACATCGTGACACTGGGCCGCTCTCACGCCGGGGACCTTGTTGGCCACGATAGCCATGCCGATCCCCGTGCCGCATATTAGGATGCCCCTCTCGGCCTCCCCGGCTGCCACCCTCCTCGCCACCGCAAGGCCGACGTCAGGATAGTCCACAGGATTCGTGTCGTAGGTGCCCGCGTCTATAACGTCTATCCCTTTCTCCCTCAGATGAGACTTTATGGTCTCCTTCAACTCGAAACCCAGATGGTCAGCCCCGACAATCACTTTCATAGTCATTTCTCCTTGATCATTTCTCTTTGAGCAAGAAGTGGCTTACGGCTGAAGCTATGCCCTCGCCGTCCAGAGATAACGCCTTCTTCAACATGTCTTCCGATCCGGCCCTGCAGAAACCGTTCGTCACACCCAGTCTGAGAAGCCGCCCGCCTATGCCTGCCTCGGACATGAACTCCGCCACGGCGCTTCCGAGACCGCCAACGATATTGTGGTGCTCCACAGTCACCACCCTTTGTATGCGCCCGGTCAGTTCAAGGAGAAGCTCACCGTCCAGGGGCCTAATCGTGGACATCTTCACAACCGCAGGACTCCATCCCTGGGCCTGGAGCAGGCTCGCTGCTTTCAGGCTCTCGTATACCGCACTGCCGCAGGCAACGATCAGCACGTCCTTGCCCTCCACCAGGACCTCCCCCCGCCCTATGGCGAATGGTCTCGTTGGAACGGGAAGCACGGGGTCTTTCTGTCTCCCACGTAAACGTATGTAGACTGGCCCGCGGTACTCGAACATGGCCCGCGTGGCCTCAAACGCCTCGTTGCCGTCCGCAGGATCCACGATCACGATGTTGGGGAGGGCCCTTATCGCGGCCATGTCCTCCAAGGCCAGATGAGTGTAGCCGGACCAGCCGGCGGAGAAGGCTGTGTCGGTACCGACGAGCTTAACATCGAGCTTCTCCGCGGCGATGTCGACCCGTATTTGCTCCAATGCCCTGAAGGCCAGGAAATTCGCGTAGGCAGTCACCACGGCTGTCTTGCCAGTCAGAGCCAGACCAGCCGCGACCCCTATCATGGTTTGCTCAGAGATGCCCACGTTGAAGCTCCTGTCTGGGAACTCCTTGACGAATTCGCCGTAACGCGACTCAGAATCCGCACTTACCACGACTATGCTGGTATTCTTTCTCCCGGACTCAAGCAGTGCCGCTATGAAGGCGCTCCGCGTTGATGCATACTCAGCCATATTAGAGCACCTCCAGTCGCAATTCCGGATCCAGTGCGTTGTACTGCTCTCGAGTGAGCGCTTTGTAATGCCATTCCACCTTGTTTTCCGCTATCTCCAGTCCCTTCCCCTTAACCGTGTGAGCGATTACCACGGTGGGCTGGGCCTGCGCGTGCCGGACGCTTGCTATGGTCGCCATCAGCTCGGGGATGTCGTGGCCGTTCACGGTCTTCACGTTCCACCCGAAGGCTTGCCACTTCTGGTCAAGGGGCTCCAGGCGGCTTATCTTCTCAGTGAAGCCTCCCAGCTGCAGCCCGTTCCGGTCCACGATGACCACAAGGTTGCCTGCCTCATGCCGGGCAGCGGCCATCGCAGCCTCCCAGTTGCTGCCTTCTTCGAGTTCGCCGTCGCCCACCAGCACGAAAACAAGGTAGTCCAGGCCGTCCAGGCGGGCTCCTAAGGCCATGCCCAGGCCTAGCGCGATTCCGTGGCCTAGGGATCCTGTGTTGGCCTCAACGCCAGGCAGGCTCCTCTCCGGGTGACCGGCGAGCATTGTGCCGTACTCAGAGCAGAACCCTCCGAGCAGTCGCCTGTCGAAATAGCCCATCTGGGACAGCACGGAGTAGAGCGCCAAACATCCGTGCCCTTTGCTGAGAATGAATCTGTCTCTTTGGGGCCATGCAGGGTTCTTGGGATCATGTCTCATGATCCCCCCGTACAGGACGGCCACGATGTCAGCCACCGACAGCGCCGGGGCCAAGTGTCCGCAGCCTGCCTTCGTGCTCATCCATATGGCGTCCCGTCTTATTTGTCTGGCAATCATCTCGATCGCATGGATTTTCGAACTGTCAGTGCAGCCCACAGCTTTCTTAGCCCCTTACATTAGCATTGTATTCGCCTCATTCGTGGCGACCGCGCCCAGGGCGCGGAGTCCCGCTCTGGCTACAGTCGCGCGCTGGCAGCGGCTACCGAGTCCGGACCGTTCGGCCCGTCCCTCGAGTCTCTCTTTGGTCGGAGCAGCGGCTATGCCCCGAGGACGCTCTGAACATACGATTCGAGACTCGTCATAGCGCCAGAGAACTGTCGATAAGTAGTAACAAAAGGCTCGAGAGAGTCAAACTCGTCTTCGCGCAGGCCGTCTTCAGCATATGCCCGGGCGAAATAGGGAACACGCAGCAACTGCTCTAGCACGGCCGGCGGTACCGGATCCTGATTCGACTTATTCTCCAGGGGCAAGTTGGCATAAAGCTGCATGAATGCCTGGATGAGCTCCGGGTTCATCGTATACACGATGTTCCGTCCGGCTAGCTGCTCTATGTGCCATATTCGCTGCCGCCCGCCGACGGTCGGCCCCACCCTGCTCGACGCTATGAGCAGTTTGGACGGGTACCCGCCGTCCTCCAGCAGCCTGCACGCCTTCGTGGCTATGGCGATTCCTGACCACCGCTTCATCTCGTCTGTTAGCTGAATGCCCTTCTCCGTCGCCTGGCTCCGGAACGTCTCGGCGTCCTCGAACCGGCCGACCATGAAGGTAATGACCGACCGCCACTTGGCGTAGCTCGTACCAAGCTGCTCACCCAGTTGCTTGCCCTTCCTCACGGCGCGCGCCACAGCCATTATCTGGGGAACGGTGAACGAAAGCGTCGCGTTGGTTGGGACCCCAAGGGCAGTGAGAATACACATGGTCGCGACGCCCGCCCGGGAGGCAGGCACCTTTATCATGATGTTAGGTTCCAACGCCCAGAGCTCGAGAGCCTGTCGGACCATTGCCGGAGCGTCACTGCACAACCTCGGGTCAACCTGCGCGCATACATAGCCGTATCGGTACTCAGATCGCTCGAAAAGCGGAAGGTACCGGCGCGCCCCCCTCCGGGCAGCTTCCTTATAAGCTTCCCACGCTACTTCTTGATGGCCAAGCGAGGGGTTGCCTCGTCGGATATCCTTTATGATTGATACCCCTTCGTCCTTCAAATAGTCCTGAAATACCGCCTTCGTCAGCGGAGGATTAGTGGTCACTCCCTTGAAGACCCAGCCGGTCGGATCCGCGGCCGCGTCCCACATTCCCCTCAGCTCTTCACGAAGCTCGTCTTGTTGGCCCTGGGGAGCCGAGGCGATGAACCTCGCGCACCACGCTTCGTATATCAGCGGATTTGAATCCCACCATAACTCCATGCCTTCGCTCGTCCCGGCGAGCCGCCACATGGCGCCGCCTTTCCGGTTGCCACCCAACGGAATCCCCTCCTCAACTCATTAAGTCATTCTATTGGCTGCCCACGCCCCGCTGGCCTAGTGTAATGCCTTGACGGGGCTTCAAGGCCGGTCGCAGAACTCGCACCAGCATCAGGCCCTGTTACAAAAGACCAGCTTGGCGGGTCTTGTTATAACATCATAGAAGCCTGCTGTTATAGTAATATTCGCTCTCAAGTCTGCTTCTCCTTCTTATGCGGATAAAAACAATGCCCGGAACCAAGCCGTCCAAAGCCCCTGGATGACCCCGGGCGCGCGCAACGCAAGAACCCGATGGCGCCCCAAACAAAGAGCGCGCATCGGGTTCAGCGTGTGACGTGAGATGAGATACGAGTAGACGCGGTCGTTCAGACCTCAACTGTCCTGAAAACAGCAGTCAGTTGCCGTTTTCATCCTCCGGATAGCGGCGTCAGCTGGCCGCCAGGGACGACTACCTTGAATAGGAACTTAAGAGGAAATCCCGAAATCCACACGACACTCGACGCCGGTAGACCTGTCGGCCAGCCCATGCCATCTTTCGGCCAGACCATACCATGCCGCCCCGTTCTTGGACCACTCCCTGGACTACTTGTAGTGCTTGATATGATAATCCACGGCTTTCCCGTCCCCGGTCGAGACGGTGCCAGTGATCCTGAGGATCAGCGTTCCCGCTGGTATTTCCAGCAACCGCGCCTCGTACTCGCCCGCCTCGACCATCTCGAAGTCACGGCTTGCCTTCCTGATAGAAAGCCCGTATTTGGCCTCGAGCACCCCGTACAAGGACCCGACAGCTACGTCTTCCCGAGAAAGCTTCGGGCAGACGGTATACGGGATGTACGATAGGTTCAGCGCCACCACTTTGTCGTCAGCAAAACGACGACGTTCGACGCGAAACACCTGCTCCCCCGGGGACAACTTGAGGCGTTGAGCCACTTCCCCAGCAGCAGGGACGACCGAGAAATCCAGGATCTCGGTTCCCGGGTGGAAGCCCTTTTCGATTAAGTCCTCCGTCAAGCTCGTCAGCATCGTCACGCTAGATGAGTGCCTCGGCGGCGCGACGAAAGCGCCGAGACCTTTCTGCCGAATTACCAAGCCATCGCGCACGAGCTCGTCGACGGCACGTCGCACTGTGATCCTGCTGACGTTGAACTGCTCGACCAACTCGGCCTCCGAAGGCAGGCGCTGCCTAGGCAGCCACCTGTGCGAGACGATGTTGTCTCTCATGGCGTCATACACTTGCACGTACAGCGGAATATTACTGAGCCTGTCGATCATCCCCATACCCCTATGCACTTGCAGGACTATTGTCGGCTCGTCGGCAACCCCCGGTAAACACATGAAAGATAACAAGTGGTACTATCATGATATCATATAACTCTGTGAATTCCTCTCTGTTTGTTCGAGGGAAGCGGTGATTTTCCTGCTCGGTACATGCGGATTCGCACGAATCTCTTCTAAACGTGATGCCGGAGGTTTTCGTCTCTTTTCTTGAGAGCGCTGAAGTTGCCAGCTCCTGCGCGACGGAGCGCCTATGCTTGGCCTTTGGCGCGCCTGCGTACCGAATTCTTAGGGAGGTGTGCGGCGGTGCGCAGGCGCGCAGGTACGCAGGCCGCGCAGGCGCAGGAATTCCGCAAGGCGTGAAACGGGACGGGGCGGTAGAGCACGGGTGAAGCT